>ERZ761609.153-NODE-153-length-94298-cov-45.396921_pt1 | contig 94298 bp, 85 predicted proteins | sample MGYA00511163_ERZ761609 | MGnify/ENA primary metagenome ERZ761609 (study PRJEB28899, sample SAMN02445070) | bioreactor sludge metagenome | biome: EBPR sludge | place: Australia: Brisbane, Thorneside Wastewater Treatment Plant | collected 2011-12-16 ...
GATTCAGATGGCCAGTGAATTGGCGGATGGCTGACTTGTGTATAAGGAGATGGGTTTAATCGCCTCAATCCAGGCACTCAACCGCGCCTCGGTCAGCAAGCTCTGTGACTGCTGATCCAGCACCAGCCCGACAAACTGCCCATCCACCACCGCAGGCGATTGCTTGAAGGTATAACCCTCAGTAGACCACTGCCCAACCACATCCGCGCCACCCGCCACGCCCCAGCGGTACAAATGAATCAGCGAATGCGCAAAGCGGTCGGGGTATTTCTCCTGATCGCCCAACCCGTACAGCGCAATCACCTTGCCGGACAAGTCCTTGCCTGCCAGTTGCGGCATGAAATCTTCCCAACTGCCATCCTGAATATCGGTGCTTTTACCCGGAAGCTGGTCGATGCCGTAAGTGGCAGTCCCCAGAATCAGCGCATCGTATTGCAACAATTCTTCGGCAGTGGTGCGGTTGATATTGAGCGGCTTGGCAGCGACATCGCCCAGCAGCTTCGCCATCTTTTTCGCCATCAGCCGCGTTGTGCCGGAATTCGTGCCAAAAAAGATGCCGATCTTATTCATGCGCAACCCCATGCCGCAGCTCGTGCAGGTTTTCCTGCAACATCTTGCGGTACTGCTCGGTGTAATAGGCGATTGCCGCCGCCTCTTTATCCTCGTCACCCAGCGTTTCCATGAAGTGGAAAGCGTTGTAACGCGCCGCTGCGTACAGGATCGCTGCACTGAGGAAATTCGGTGCCCATTCCGCGCTCAACTTATTCGCCAGATTGACGAATTCATCGGCGACCTCGTGAAAATCCAGTTCTTGCATGGTCAATCTCCTTGATTAAAGAACCCCTCACCCCCCAGCCCCCGCACCCAGCCGCCTTTGGCGTCGTCCCTCAAGGGGCGAGAGTGAGCAAAGATTATCTCTTAGCCCCTCTCCCCTTGAGGGAGAGGGGTTGGGGTGAGGGGTTTCTTACTCCAACCCTTCCGGCTTCGCCCGCTCGCCCTTGTCCGCCAACCAGCCCTCGCTTGCCTGCGGAAAACAATCGAAGCGTTTCACATACGGCTTGATGTCGAGCAGCGGCGAACCATCCAGCATATCCACCCCGCGCACGGTCAGCACATTGCCTTCCACCGCCAGCAACTCCACCACTGTCAGCCCCAACGGATTAGGCCGCGCCGGATGCCGGATCGCAAACAAGCCACGCGGCACATCATCCAGAAACGGCGTGCGCACCAGTTGCACCGCGCCCGCCCGATGAAACTGGTACAACAAAATCAGGTGCGAAAACCCCACCACATCCTGCAAACCCTCAGCAAATTCGGCATCCACTACCACCGAACCTTCCGCACCTTGGGCATATTGCCCCTGCACCGGCGCATCCGGCTTATCCACAAACGGCGTGCGGATGATGCCAATGGGTTGCAGGATGAGGGGTTGCTTCATACGCTATAAGACCGCTGTTCCCACTCACGCAAAATCTTCAAATCCCGCGCTGGCAAATACGCATAAGCCTCCATCTGGTCACGCAGCACCGCCTCCGCCACCGTGGTCGGCACGCCCTTGCGGTTCAACATGAGGAAATACCAGGCAAACGGATACCCCACCTTGCGGTCAAAACTGTGCAGGGCTTTTGCCATCTCAGCCCCCTGCAAACCGTGGTTTTCCGCGAAATCCGCCACCTTGTCGGTAAACGTTGCGGTCGGTTTGATATTGTAATGTTCCGCCTTGTCGCTACCCTGATACGCCTGCAAGACCATTACCCAATGCTGGCAGAAAATGGCATCGTTATGCCCCGCGCTACTGTTCTGCCAGTCCTGCATAAAGCGCAGCAGGTTCAGTACATGGCGGCTATGGAAATTCTGGTCGGCAAATACTTCCGCCATCGCCTGCAAGCGGCGGAAACGGTAATGCGGCTTGCCCACGGGTTCGGGTTCGAGGCGTGGGTAGTCAACCGGATCAAGAAACTCTTCCACGTTATCTGGCAGGAAATCGGGGTCGGAAAGCGGGCGATCCAGCACTTCCTGCAACACTTCCACCTCAAGCTGGATAAAATCCTGCGGCTTGTCGCCGGTCGATGCGGTGAAATACAGGGTCGTGCCGCTGATTTTGGTGGCAAACAGGATTTGCTCCGAACACTTGTCCAGCAGGGTTTCAATCTCACCGCCGGATTCGGTTTCTGCCCAGATACGCAAGTTTTTAGCAACAGGGCGCATATCAATGTCGACCACGCCACCCAGATGATGCCAGCCGCCGCGTTCCAGCACCTTGTCAAAGCTGAGGTTGAGCGGTGCGAACAGGGTATTGATGTTGTGCAGCAGTTCAGCATGGGTTGCACCGACGCTCAGTTCCGGGCACAGGGCGGCGAGTTTTTTGGCTTGCCAGTCGAATTCAGTCATGGGTATCCGTCTCCCGAAGCCGCTGACGGGCGACTTCCTTCACATCGGGGTCAGTGTCATAAACCAGTACTTCCAGCATCCCACGGGTAGCGCGTTCCGCGACCTTGACCCGCACGCCCCAGTCGGGGTCGTGGAGCAAGGCACTCAAGGCTTCCGGCTGGATACGTTCGGCGACAATGCGGCGGATTTCCGGCTCGCTGTCGTTCAGCAGCAAGCCGAGGCTCTCGATCGGCAAGCGTCTTGTTACCGTCATGCGCACTTCGCGGTCATTGTCGCAGATCATGCGGAACAGGCGACCTGCGGGCATCCGCCGCGCCACGTATTTGCGTACCAGATAGTCGTTGTCGTTAGCCAGCCGTTCCAGTTGCTCCGGCGGCAGGCGATCGGCGACGGTGATCCGTACTTCGCGGTCATTGTCGTCAATCAGGCGGTGTAGTTCTTCCACCGGCAGGCGGTAAGCCAGCACCCGCCGCACCACTTCGTCCGGGTCATCGACCATTTCCAGCAGGCGTTGCTGGGAAAGGTAACGCGCCGCAATCGCCCGCCGTTCCCAGAATTCATCGCCTGCATAGTCCTGCGCCAGATCAGGGTTTTCACGGAAAAAGCGTTCAATTTGCCGCCCGCTCATGGCTTTCACGCAGCGGTCGCCGGGCTGGCAACGCCCGTTGCTCAGCCGGTCAGTCCGATGCGGACACTGGCTGCAATCGGCGGTCGGGGTTATCAGATCCATGGGCGGCGCTTCAGTCATTGTCCTCCCCCAATTCGGCGATGACCACGCCGCTGGCGGCTTCCAGACTGGGGGTGAAACACAGGCAGTGGTTGCTGCTGTCGACCAGATACACATTGAAACCCTTGCCCTGTGCGGCAGGTTGCGGGCCACACACGTCGTCATCCATGCACCAGGTGAAATGCAGTTCCGGGAAATGCGCCCGCAGGTCAGTCAGATTGCTGTCAGCCAAGCCGCGTTGTTCGACCTGTTCCACCACACTGGCAAGCTGTTCCGGGGTCATCATCCTTCAGCCTCAAGCAGTTCGTCGTCATCGTCGTCGCTGCTGAAACGGGCGCGGGTTTCGGCATCCTTGCCCATCACTTTGCCCAGCCAGGGCGGCGGGGATTGCAGCGCGGTTTGCAGCTTGACCAGCAATTCGCTGGTAGGGACGACCGTGGGTTGCTTGATCGGGTGGATACCTTTCTTGACGATCTTGGCAGCAGCGGGGCCACCCACCGAAGCGATGAATAGCACCTGGCAATCAAGGATCAGGCTGGCGCGGTAGGCATTCTTGTCTTCTTCGGCTTCGTCGTCACCCACTTCACGCACATCAATCAGGCGGTATTCGGTTTGCGACACCTGATAGACCAGAAAGCGTTCGCAAGAACCAAAATGCCCGTTGAGCAGCTCGCCGCTGTTGGAGGCGCACGCCACGCGGATGGAGTCCGGCATCTCGCCGTCGGTATAGGGTTGGGGAGTCGGGATGTCGCTCATGATCGGCTCCTAAGAGAACCCCTCACCCCCCAGCCCCCTCTCCCTCAAGGGGCGAGGGGGAGCAAGAGAGGTTATTTTCTTAGCCCCTCTCCCCCTGAGGGAGAGGGGTTGGGGTGAGGGGTTCTTTGGTTAATTAAACGTATTCAATACAGCCATCTTCCAAACACACTTTCAGGCACTGTGGCTCGTCGTGTTCGCCTTCGCACTCGGTGCAGGTGTCTTCAACGATCTTGTAAGTGCCTTTGAACGGCTTGATGGATTTGGTTGGGCAAACGGGTTCGCAATCACCACAAGAGGTGCAGAGGTCGCGGTTGATTTTCAGTGCCATGACTATTCTCCTTTCACTGGGTTCAGCATTCAGCCGCGCTTGAAACGCAGCGTGGTCGGAAAGACAGGTGGGGGGCTGATCGGGTCGATGTACCATTTCGAGCCATCGGTCAACTCAATCGCACCACCCCATTCTTCGGCAGTATCCTTCTCGATGGTTGCCACTGTCTCTTCCATGTCCTGCTTGGCGACATAAAATTGCAGCTTGCCATCGGGCTTGCGTCGGATCATTACGTTGGGCATAGGAAGCTCCTTTAAGAAACCCCTCACCCCAACCCCTCTCCCTCAAGGGGAGAGGGGCTAAGAAAAGAGGATAAAAGTTTCTTGTTCCCCTCTCCCCTTGAGGGAGAGGGGCTAGGGGTGAGGGGATCTTAACGAACCAAATCGTAGTTATAATCCGTCGTCCCCATGCCGCGAGTTTCCTCGTCCAGACGCTCCAGCACTGCGTTAGTCAAAGTGCGCAGCATGTACATCGCACCCTCGTAACCCAGGGTAGTGTCACGGTGCATATGGTGGCGGTCGAAGATCGGGAAACCGATACGGATCAACGGAACCTCGAACTCTTTGCCTTTATGCAGCGTGTCACGCTGGATGAACTTGCCATAGCTGTTGCCGATCATGAAGTCTGGCTTGTTGGTGAACATCAGTGAACGGAAGTGCCACAAATCCTTGCCGATGTGGACTTCACTGTTCGCGCCGTAAGGGGAAGACGCCAGCAGTTTTTCCACTTCTTTCTTCCAACGCTTGTTGGCGTGGTTGCAGAGGATGTGGATCGGCTCTGCCCCCACTTCCAGCAGGAACTTGGTCATACCCAGCACGAAGTCGGCATCGCCGTAGAGGCCGAATTTCTTGCCGTGCAGCCAGGCGTGGGAGTCGGTCAGCATATCCACATAACGCCCGCGTTCCAGCAGCAGGGATTCGGGGATAGCCTTGCCAGTGATTTCGGCAACCTTCATCAGGAATTCGTCAGTCCACTCCAGACCCATCGGAATGTTGATTTTGGCAACTTCGTGTTTCCAGGTGTTTTGTACAAACTTCTTGGTCTTTTCCAACTGCCAGGGTTGCAGCAACAGGGTGTCATACGCATTCGGTGCGTCTTTCACCTCTTCCATCGTAGTGCCGCCGGAGTACATGCGGAACTTGCCGTCAGCCGGGGTATCCAGCACTTCAGTCGGGTCAGACAACAGGGTCAGGTCAACACCCATGTCGGACATCATGCGCTTGATAACGCGGAAGTTGCCGAGGTAAGTCTCAAAACCGGGTACGATATTGAGCTTGCCGTTGCTGCCAACTTCCTTGCCTTCCATGTGGTTGAGGGTGAAGTAGCGGGCAATGCCTTCAAACATATTGTCCCAACCGGTGGTGTGCGAACCGACGAAGCTGGGGGTATGGGCGAACGGCACGGGGTATTCCTGCGGGATATGCCCTTCCTTCTTGGTGTTATTGATGAACGCATTCAGGTCGTCACCGATAACTTCCGCCATACAGGTGGTGGAAACCGCGATCATGTCCGGCTTGTACATCGCCTTGGCGTTTTCCAGCCCGTCGAACATGTTCTTTTGGCCACCGAACACCGCTGCGTCTTCGGTCATGGAGTCAGATACGCACGAAATCGGCTCTTTGAAATGGCGGTTGAAGTAGGTGCGGAAATACGCCACGCAACCTTGTGAACCGTGGACATACGGCAGGGTATTCTTGAACCCCAGGGAACACAGCACCGCGCCTAACGGCTGGCAGGCTTTCGCCGGGTTGACGGTCAGGGCTTCACGCGCAAAGTTCAGATCCTGATATTCCTTGGTGGTTGACCACAGGAAAGTTTCCTGAATTTTGTCCGCCGGGTGACGCTCTTCGTAGTTATCCTGTTTGTTTTTCAGGTTGGCTTTGTACTCGTCATTACGGAACAAAGGGTAGCTGGGTTGGATGTTTTCAACAGCTTGGCTCATGTCTTTTCTCCTCCCGCGCCGCTAATCTGCGGACTACGGGTAGTCAATTTACAATCTGGGTCATACCCCTCACCCCAACCCCTCTCCCTCAAGGGGAGAGGGGCTAAGAGGTTTCTTGTTCCCCCTCTCCCCTTGAGGGACGACGCCGAAGGCGGCTGGGTGCGGGGGCTAGGGGGTGAGGGGTACTCTTCATTACGCAGCAGCAGCAATCGCTGGTGCAGCTTCGTCCTTGATCCACGGCGCTTTCATCTTGCCCCAGCAAGGGTTGTTCAGCGTCATGTCCATGTCACGGGCAAAGATGGCGAAGCCGTCATAGCCGTGATAAGGGCCGGAATAATCCCAAGAGTGCATCTGGCGGAACGGGATACCCATTTTCTGGAAGATGTACTTTTCCTTGATCCCTGAACCGATCAGGTCAGGCTTGATCTTCTTGACGAATTCCTCGAACTCGTAGCCGGTCACGTCGTCATAGATCAGGGTGGCGTTGCCCATTTCCTTGATGGTGCGGTCGTAGTCGTCGTTATGGGCAAATTCATAACCCGTACCGACCACTTCCATACCCAAATCTTCATACGCACCGATGACGTGGCGTGGGCGCAGACCGCCGATGTACAGCATGACGCGCTTGCCTTGCAGACGTGGCTTGTACTTGGCAATCACAGCTTCGTATTCGGCTTTGTAACGCTCAATCACGCGCTCAGCCCCGGCCTTGATGGTGTCGTCGAAGTAACTGGCAATCTTGCGCAGGGATTCGGCGATCTTGGTCGGGCCAAAGAAGTTGTATTCAACCCAGGGAATACCATACTTCTCTTCCATGTGGCGGCTGATGTAGTTCATGGAACGGTAGCAGTGCAGCAGGTTCAGCTTCACTTTCGGGGTCAGTTCCATTTCCGCCAACGTGCCGTCACCTGACCACTGGGCTACCACGCGCAGACCCATTTCTTCCAGCAGGGTACGGGAAGACCAGGCGTCACCACCGATGTTGTAGTCGCCAATGATGGAAACGTCATACGGGGTGGTCTGGAAGCTGTTGTCGCCGTCACGGTTGCTCAATACCCAGTCACGTACTGCGTCATTGGCAATGTGGTGACCCAGGGACTGGGAAACGCCCCGGAAACCTTCGCAACGCACGGGTACAACCGGCTTGTTGAGTTCCTTGGAGGCTTTCTTGGAAACGGCTTCGATGTCGTCACCGATCAGACCAATCGGGCATTCGGATTGCACGGAAATGCCTTTGGCCAGCGGGAACAAGGTTTCGATTTCACCAATCAGTTTCGCCAGCTTTTTGTCGCCGCCGAATACGATGTCTTTTTCCTGGAAGTCGGAAGTGAAGTTCATCGTGCCGAAGGTGTTGATACCGGTCGTACCAACGTAATAGTTACGGCGACCAGCGCGGGAATATTGTCCGCAACCGACCGGGCCGTGGGAAATGTGGATCATGTCCTTGATCGGGCCCCACACCACGCCTTTGGAACCGGCGTAAGCGCAACCACGGATGGTCATCACGCCCGGCAGGGATTTGCGGTTGGAGGTGATGCACTTCTTGGACTGTTCAACGCTCTGGTCGTTGACGGTCAAATGCTTGGCGCGGTCTTTTTTGGCCTTTTCGGGGTAGATTTCCAGTACCTCGGCGATGAGGGCCTGGGTTTCTTCTTTGGTCAGGTTCGTCATGTCGTATCTCCTGGGTCACCGCCACTAATCTGTGGACGGGTGAGGGAAGGATGGGGAAAGATGGTGGGTATCGCTGATGCTCCACCCACCCTACATACCCGGTTCGGAATTAAGCAGAGGCTTCTTCAGCAGCCGTCTTACCGACGATGGATTCGTCTTCTTCGTCCATCAGGCCGAATTGCATCAACAGGTCTTCCAAAGCGTCCATGGTGATCGGGGTTGGGATCACGAACATTTTGTTATTGATGATTTTCTGTGCCAGTGCACGGTATTCATCAGCCTGTTTCGCGGTTGGCTCGTACTCAATAACGGTCATACGGCGGATTTCTGCACGTTGTACTACGTTGTCACGCGGTACGAAGTGGATCATCTGCGTGCCGAGCTGGCGAGCCAGTTCCATGATCAGCTCGTCTTCACGCGCAGTATTACGGGAATTGCAGATCAGGCCAGCCAGACGCACGCCGCCGGAGTTGGCGTATTTCACGATACCCTTGGCAATGTTGTTCGCTGCGTACATCGCCATCATTTCGCCGGAGCAAACGATGTAGATTTCTTGCGCCTTGTTTTCGCGGATAGGCATGGCGAAGCCGCCACATACAACGTCACCGAGTACGTCGTAGAATACGAAGTCGAGGTCTTCTTCATACGCGCCTTCTTCTTCCAGGAAGTTGATGGCGGTGATAACGCCACGGCCTGCACAGCCTACACCTGGCTCAGGGCCGCCGGACTCAACGCATTTGATGTCCTTGTAGCCGACCTTGAGCACGTCTTCGAGTTCGAGGTCTTCCACAGAACCGGCTTCAGCCGCCATCTGCATGATGGAGTTCTGGGCTTTCGCATGGAGGATCAGACGGGTGGAATCTGCTTTAGGGTCGCAGCCCACGATCATGACTTTCTTGCCCGCTTCAGCCAGACCTGCCACCAGATTTTGGGTTGTGGTAGACTTGCCGATGCCGCCTTTACCGTAGATTGCACATTGACGCAGTGCCATATCTTGGTCTCCTTGTGTTAATGGATCAGAGTGATTTGTGACGATGAACTCTTTGCAAGCTGCGTGCCAAGGCGGCATTTTATTTTCAAGACACTGATTTTAAAGCAGTAATATTTTCTCGGCGGTAAAATGGCACAGTCTGGTTCAAGTCGTGTTCCCGACAATACCGATACAATTTGTATGGGTAAGGACAGTGCTTTCCTGCCGTTCAACCGTTGTAACCTGCCTGCCAGCATCCTTGGCAGCTTGCCGTTCCAGTTCCACCCCGCGCCCCTGAAGCTGGACGGGGTAGAAGTCCTGCATCGTTCCCTGTTCAAACACCTGCAAGGCTTGCCGGATACTGCGGCACGGGCGCAGCGTTTCATCGACTACATGACGGTACATTTCTGCCTGGAAACACTGGAAGAAGCAGGGCTGGAGCCAGGCAAGCCGCAGAAACGTGCCAATGCCAATTACTTGCGGGTGCTGCGCGGCTGGGGCTTTGATTCCAGCGGGCGTGAGGGTGCGGTGCTGAAAGGCTGGGTGGAATCGCGCTTTGGGCTAGCAGTGCAATACCATCAGGGCAACTTCGCGTTTGACCGTTGCAAGGGGCTGTACGGGACGAATGCGCTGGAAAGCCAGCTCGACCTTGTTTATACCTATTGTCAGTACGAACTGGCGTTGTCGCATTCCCAACAATCGCACCTGACCTTGTATCGCGGGGTGAATGCACTGGATGAGTACCGCATCCTCCAACGTGAGGGGAAACGGGCAGTGGTACTGCTGAACAATGTCAGCTCCTTTACCCATAGCCGCGAGCGGGCGGATGAGTTTGGCGATTACATTATTGAGGCGCACGTTCCGCTGGTGAAGGTGCTGGCCTATTACGATTTGTTGCCGAAGTTGTTAAGGGGGGAAGGGGAGTTTTTAGTGGTGGGGGGAATGTATGAGGTGAAGATTACCCATTTGGCTTTTATGGAGTGATCGTTTGGGATGGGTCTTTAACCAGCACCTCCATTTACTCTCATAAAGCCACCGACAGCGAATGTACGAAAACCGTATAAGTCATTGAAAAAAAATGGTGCCCGGAGCCGGGGTCGAACCGGCACGGTGTTTCCACCGAGGGATTTTAAGTCCCTTGCGTCTACCAATTTCGCCATCCGGGCAGGGTCTGGCTTTTATGTTATGCAGGTCGAGCTTTTTACCATTTGCAGGCGATACGTACAAGTAAAATAAGCCATCTTGCACGTTATAAAAGGCAGCCTAACCAGAAATCTGCGTGAACCGGTTATCCTGCATTCACGCAAACATCAGTCCCCCAACTTGCAGGGGGGCGTGGCATCATGCCTTGATCCGGTACTCCGCTGAGCGTGCATGGGCAATCAGCCCTTCGCCGCGTGCCAACGTGGAAGCAACTTTACCCAGTTCCGACGCACCTTCTGCCGAGCAATCAATCAGCGAAGAACGTTTCTGGAAGTCATAAACCCCCAGCGGGCTGGAGAAGCGTGCCGTGCGTGAGGTTGGCAATACGTGGTTTGGCCCTGCGCAGTAGTCGCCCAGTGCTTCCGCCGTATAGCGCCCCATGAAAATTGCCCCGGCGTGGCGAATTTGCTTGACCAGCTCACGCGGATTTTCCACTGACAATTCCAGATGCTCTGGCGCGATGTAGTTCGCCACTTTCACCGCTTCGTCCATATCCTGCGCCACGATCAGCGCACCACGTGCTTCCAGTGAGGTGCGGATGATGTCCTTACGTGGCATTTCTTCCACCAGCCGGTCGATGCTGGCTTTGACTTGCGCGACGAAATCGGCATCCGGGCATACCAGGATGGATTGGGCGTCTTCGTCGTGTTCGGCTTGCGAGAACAGATCCATCGCAATCCAGTCCGGGTTGGTCTTGCCGTCGCACACCACCAGGATTTCGGAAGGTCCGGCGATCATGTCGATGCCGACTGCGCCATACACCATGCGCTTGGCGGTGGCGACATAGATATTGCCCGGCCCTACCACCTTGTCCACTTGCGGGACGGTTTGCGTGCCGTAAGCCAGCGCTGCAACTGCCTGCGCACCACCAATGGCAAACACACGGTCAACATTGGAAATGGCTGCCGCTGCCAGCACCAACTCATTCACTTCACCACCGGGGGTTGGCACGACCATGATCAATTCCGGTACACCGGCAACCTTGGCAGGCACGGCGTTCATCAGTACTGAAGACGGGTAAGCCGCCTTGCCGCCGGGCACGTACAGCCCCACCCGATCCAACGCTGTCACCTGCTGACCCAGCAGCGTGCCATCGGCTTCGGTGTAGCTCCACGAGTCCATTTTCTGGCGCTCGGCATATGCCTTGATGCGGTCGGCGGACAGTTGCAAGGCATCACGTTGTGCCGGGGTGATGTTGTTGAGGGCTGCCTGCAAACGTTCCAGCGGGATTTCCAGTTCCGACATGCTGCCTGCATTCATGCGGTCGAAACGGTTGGTGTATTCGACCACTGCCGCATCACCACGGCTGCGCACGTCCTTGAGGATGCCGTTGACAGTGTTGAACACGGCATCATCGGAAACGCTTTCCCAGGCCAGCAGATCCTGCATTTGTTGCCAGAAACTGGCGTCTTTGGTGTTTAATTGTCTGATATTGAGCATAACGATATTCCGTCATTTACCCCTCACCCCAACCCCTCTCCCTCAGGGGGAGAGGGGCTAAGATGAGGAAAATTTATCTTGTTCCCCCTCGCCCTTTGAGGGAGAGGGGGCTAGGGGGTGAGGGGTGTTAACCCCTACGTTTTTCAACGGCTTCCGCCAGTTGCTCCAGCACTTGCACCGTGGTATCCCAGTTGATGCAGGCATCGGTAATACTCTGACCGTACACGAGTTCTTCGCGCTGTTTGCCATCGGCTTTCTGGTTGCCTTCCACCAGATGGCTTTCGATCATCACCCCTGCAATGGCCCTGTTGCCAGCGGCAATCTGCCCGGCGACATTGCTAGCCACTTCCGGCTGGCGGCGGTAATCCTTGTAGCTGTTGGCATGGCTGAAATCGACCATCAGGTACGGTGACAGCTTGGCCTTTTCCAGCGCAGCCACCGCAGCGGCAACACTGGCAGCGTCATAGTTCGGCTCTTGCCCGCCGCGCAGGATGACATGGCAGTCTTCATTACCTTTGGTGGCAAAGATGGCGGTACGACCTTCCTTGGTGACGGACAGGAAGTGATGCGGGCGGGAAGATGCACCAATCGCATCCACCGCAATGTTCAGGTTGCCATACGTGCCGTTCTTGAAGCCGATCGGGCAAGAAACGCCGGATGCCAGTTCACGATGCCCCTGACTTTCGGTGGTACGTGCGCCAATTGCTGCCCAGCTTACCAGATCCGCCACGTATTGCGGGCTGATCAGGTCGAGGTATTCGGTCGCCGCAGGCATCCCCTGATTGTTCAGATCCAGCAGCAGCTTGCGAGCCATGCGCAAACCCTTGTTGATGTGGAAACTGTTGTCCAGATCCGGGTCATTGATCAGCCCTTTCCAACCCACTGTTGTGCGTGGCTTTTCAAAGTAAACGCGCATGATGATGTGCAATTGGTCTTTCAGCGCGTGGCGGTAATGTTGCAGACGGGCAGCATATTCCAGCGCCGCATCCACGTCATGGATCGAGCAAGGGCCAGTCACCACTAGCAGGCGGTCATCCTTGCCATGCAGGATGTCATGGGCTTCCTGGCGGGCGTTGTACACGGTTTCGGTGGCGATTTCCGACAGTGGGTATTCACGATGCAGTTCCACCGGCGGAGTCAACTCGTGCATCCCAATAATGCGTAAATCATCGGTCTGGTATTTCATGCGTTGTTCCTTTGTTCAACCGCAGCCTGGATATGGGCGAGCAGGTCGCGGATGGGGGCGTGTTTCAGTTTCATGGACGCCTTGTTGACAATCAGGCGGGAAGTAATGTCCGCCATGTGTTCCAGTGGTGCAAGCCCGTTGGCGCGTAAGGTATTGCCGGTGTCAACCACGTCCACGATGCAGTCAGCCAGACCGACCAGTGGGGCAAGTTCCATCGAGCCATATAATTTGATCACATCCACCTGACGGCCTTGCTGGGCGAAATAGTGGCGGGTGCAGTTGACGAACTTAGTCGCCACCTTCAAACCCGCTTCCGGCAGCGGGCGGTCAGGGAAACCCGCTACCATCAGCTTGCAGCGGGCAATTTGCAGGTCGAGCAGTTCGTAAACGTCCTGCCCGCCGTGTTCCATCAGCACATCCTTGCCGACCACGCCCAAATCTGCTGCCCCGTGTTGCACGTAAGTCGGCACGTCAGTGGCGCGGATCACCAGCAGTTTCACATTGTCACGGTTGGTGTCAATGATCAGCTTACGGCTGGTTTCCGGGTCTTCCAGCGGCTCAATGTCGGCTGCTTTCAGCAGCGGCGCGGTATCCTTGAAAATGCGCCCCTTGGAAAGCGCAATCGTCAGTATGTCTTTCATGTCAGCCATTCACCCGCTGGATTTTTGCGCCCAGCCTAGATAGCTTTTGTTCAATTTTTTCATAACCACGGTCGGTGTGGTAAATGCGGTCGACGGTGGTTTTGCCTTGCGCCGCCAGCCCTGCCAGTACCAATGAGGCGGAAGCCCGCAGGTCGGTAGCCATGACTGGCGCACCTTTCAGGTAGGGCATTCCGGCGACAATCGCGGTATTGCCTTCCAGCCGGATATTCGCCCCCAAACGCATCAATTCGGCGACGTGCATCATGCGGTTTTCGAAAATGGTTTCGACAATCACACCGATCCCGCGTGATACCGCATTCATCGCCATGAACTGCGCCTGCATGTCGGTCGGGAAGGCGGGGTAAGGATCAGTGCGGAGGTCAACGGCTTTCAATGTGCGGTCGCGCATGTCGACTTCAATCCAGTCAGCCCCACTCGTAACCAACGCACCGGCTTCGGTGAATTTGTGCAGCACAGCATCGAGTGTATCAGGCGCGGCTTTCAATGTCCTGACCCGCCCGCCAGTAATGGCGGCAGCGGCAAGGAACGTACCGGTTTCAATTCGGTCAGGCAGTACTGAATAGTCCACGCCCTTGAGGCTGCTCACACCTTCGATAATGATCTTGTCCGTGCCAGCACCCTTGATGTTCGCACCCATCGCAATCAGGCAGTTGGCAAGATCCACCACTTCGGGTTCACGCGCCGCATTTTCCAGTACGGTCGTGCCTTCCGCCAGTACAGCGGCCATCAGCAGATTTTCCGTGCCGGTAACGGTCACAATATCCATGACAATGCGTGCACCTTTGAGGCGATTGGCTTTGGCGCGGATATAACCTTCCTCGACCACAATTTTCGCACCCATTGCTTCCAGCCCGGAAAGGTGGATATTGACGGGGCGTGTGCCAATGGCACAACCACCGGGCAGGGACACTTCCGCTTCACCGTAACGCGCCACCATCGGGCCGAGAACCAAAATGGAAGCCCGCATGGTGCGAACCAGATCATACGGTGCGCAGAAATGCTGGATAGTGGCAGTGTCGGTATGGACGTTGTTGTGTTCGTCGATCTCAACCGTTACCCCCATGCCCCGGATCACTTCCGCCAGGGTGGACACATCCTTGAGACGTGGCACATTGCGGATGGTCATGGGCGTTTCTGCCAGCAGGGTAGCTGCCAGCAGGGGCAGGACAGCATTCTTGGCACCGGAGATTTCCACTTCTCCGTCGAGGACAACACCGCCCTCAATGATGAGCTTTTGCATTTTATTAAGACCCGATTCAGTCGCTTGTCAGCAAAAGGAAGGAATAATAGCGAAAATTGTTGGTGGATTCACCGCATAGCGCAAACTTTCCTGCAAAGCTGCGCATGTGAGGAACTAAATCAAGACGATCACCTTCTAATTGTTAGCTTACATTGGGGAACAGGCTGATACGTGCGGGGGCGCGGCTGGCCTGACAACACATAAACTGGGGTCTAGTTAATCATGACAAAAGTACGATGCTTCGGGGGAAGTCGCTTGCTTGCGTCTTTCATTCTGCTGCTGGGCTTGGCAGCAACCCATTCCGCCAGTGCGTTTTACAACAGTAATTCGCCATTGGGAACCAACACCAACGAAATCATGGACGATGATTCCAGTGCACCCTTCATCGACCTGATGAAAATGTCCCTGCCCTTCCGGGAAGCTCGCCAGTTGAACAAAGGCGACATCCAGTACGACCGTTACGGCTGGCCTACCCGCATTTCTGCCGGAGGTCAGGCAGCTACGCGCTTTGTCAGCAAACTGCCCGCAGGCACCATTCCGCCCGGCCCTTACACCGTGCTGTACGAAGGTGAAGGCGTGCTGGAATACGGTAATGATGCCAAATTGCGTGATCATCGCCCCGGACGTGACGTGATCATCCTTGAACCGGGTCAGGACAACGAACTGAACGCTACCCTATTCATCAAAGCCACCAACCCGGCAAACCCGATTCGCAATATCCGCATCCTACCGCCCGGTGGCATTTGTTCCAGCAACCCGTTCCAGCGCGTGCCCAATCCTGGGCAATGCCGGGGTGACTTTCTGTCATTTGAGGAAAACTCCGACAAGATCATTTTCAACCCGGATTACCTCAACTACATGAAGGATTTTCGTGTTATCCGTTTCATGAACATGAGCGGTATCACCCGCAATCCGGTGTATGCATGGGAAGACCGTGCCAGTATTGATCAAGCCACATGGGGTGGCGTGGAAGGTATCCGGGGCGCACCGATGGAAGTGATGGTGGAACTCGCCAACCGCCTGCACGCTGACCCGTGGTTTTCCCTGCCCCATGCAGCCAGTGATGATTTCATCCGTCGTTTTGCCGAATACGTGCAAGCTCATCTCGACCCGACCCTGAAAGTGTATGTGGAATACACCAATGAAGCCTGGAACGGCATCTTCACCCAGCACGCTTTCGTCAAACAGCGTGGTCTGGCAATGGGGCTGGATACTGACCCCAACCAAGCTGCCTACAAATATTATTCCAAGCGTTCGGTGGAAGTGTTCCGGGTGTGGGAAAGCGTGTTTGGTGGTGACAAACGGCTGGTACGGGTCATGTCCGGCCTGATTGGCAGTACGCAAATGACCAAGACCATCCTGTCGTTTGAAGGTGCTTACCGTTTTACCGATGCCTACGCGGTAGCCCCGTATGTTTACGGCGACCTCAATGCCCTGCGTCAGGCACGCAGCGTCAACGATGTATTCAACATCATGACCAACCCCAAATACCCGCATTCATTACCGAATGAAATCAACCTGATTCGCAAGCAAGCGGAAGTGACCACCAGTTTCGGGCTGGACTTACTGGCCTACGAAGGCGGGCAACATCTGGTCGACATGCATACCAAATCCGATGACCAGCATCCCAACACCCTGTTCTATCAGGCCAACCGCCACCCACAGATGGCAGCCATTTACCAGCAATTGCTGCAAGGCTGGAAACAGGCGGGTGGCAAACTGTTTGTGCATTTCAGCTCGCCACGCATTTACCGCAAATACGGCAGTTTTGGTACCAAGGAATTTATTACCCAGGCCGAATCACAAGCTCCCAAGCATCAGGCATTACTGGGCTTTTCACGCAACAACCCTTGCTGGTGGAGCGGCTGTTCCGGCAATACACTGGTACGCCATACCAAACCTGCCACCACCCTGGAAGCCATGAAAAGCCAGTCTGAACCGCTGGATGCAACTGCCCCGCAACACGAATCTGTCTATGGCGAAGCCCCACCCTTTCCGATGGGCAACATGACGCCAGAAGCAGAATCACAAGCCTCAGCACCTGCGCAGGAAGCCGCACCACAATACAGCCGTATTCTGGTTTCGATGCAAAACGCCCCCAACGAACAGTACGTGATGGGCGGCAATGCCGTGATCCGCCGTATCCGCGATGCTGGTAATGTCTGGCAAGGTGCATCCACTTACCAATTGCGTACCGTAGTCAATGGGCAAATCGACGGCAAGAGTGACCTCGCCGCTTTGTGGCAAGGCAGTTGGGACACCAACAACCTGTACCTGCGCATTGGTGTGGAAGATGACCATGAATCCAGTGACTCCCGCGTACCCTGGGAAGATGATGCCATCGAGGTATACCTGGATGCGGATGGCTCATCCCATAACCAGTACGACGGACAAAATGATTTCCACTTCATCATCAGCCGCAAGGATGGACGGGTTGCGCTTGGCAAAAACTCGCCAGCAACGGAAACCATGCCGATGAATAGTCATGTCACCCGTTCCGGCAATGGTTATGTTGTGGAAATGACCCTGCCGTGGGATGCGCTGCGTATCCAGCCCCGCACCGGTATGCGTATCGGGTTGGATGTACATATCAGTGATGATGATGACGGTGACGGACGTGATGGCAAACTGACCTGGAAAGCACGCCAAGATGAAGCTTGGCGCGACCCTTCCATCATGGGCAAGGTTATTCTGGGGGAATAACTTACGCTGCCAAGGCCAGCAACCCGTCCCGTGTTTCCTGGGTAACGGGTTGCTGATCCTGACCTTTCAGAATACCGTCCAGATCGGTCGCCAGACGCTCGGCAGTACGCACAAAATCGTGAATGGCATCGCTGTCATTGATCGGGCTGGGTAAATTCAGGATCAAGGACAAACCGGGAGTAGACTGCTCCACCAGCTCCTCGGGAACCAGCGTCCACGGTTTCACACCATTGGCAACCCCAAACAGGTTGGCTTCCCCGTTCCCGGTCAGAACTCTACGGTGGAAAATATCCATGTCACCAAAAGCCAGACCGGCATTATCCAGTGCTGTCAGTACGTTTTCACCGGTAAAGCCCTCTTCCGTCGCAGCCGCCACAAACAGCACCAGTTGTGGTGGCAACACAACCGCTTCCCTGACAACTTGAGTCGCATTGCCAGTCTCAACAGGTACGGGTTTTGCTCCTGCCACACCTGACATCATCACATCCGACATGGCACGAGCATGAGGGGATGGACGCTTGCCATCGCGGGCTGGCATATCATCCAGCACAGATGAAAACTCGTTGCCGTCTGCATCACGTAACACAGGCACACTTTCGTCACGTTTCTGTGGAAGGTCACGACGGGAAATACGGCTAATGACATAGATTGCCACCAAGGCAACCAGCCCCAAAACCATGATAATCAGGCTTACCAGTTCCATTTACAGTCCTTTAATCATTTAATATTTTATCCATTTGCCAGCTTGACGGCTTCAGCCACATCCACCGTTACCAGCCTTGAAACACCCGCTTCACGCATGGTCACGCCGATGAGGTTGTCAGCAAGTTCCATGGTTGTTTTGTTGTGGGTAATAAAAATGAATTGTACCCGTTCTGACATGTGTCTTACCAGTTCACAGAAGCGCCCAACGTTGGCTTCGTCAAGCGGGGCATCCACCTCATCCAGCATACAGAAAGGGGCTGGATTCAGCTCGAAAATGGCGAATACCAAAGCTACTGCGGTCAGGGCTTTTTCACCACCTGACATCAGGTAGATGGTGGAAATCCGTTTGCCAGGCGGACGAGCCATGATAGCCACGCCTGTAGTCAGCAGGTCCTCACCCGTCATTTCCAGATAGCATTCACCGCCCCCGAACAAGCGTGGGAACATGTCACGCAAGCGGCCATTGACCAAATCGAAGGTATCCTTGAAACGGGCGCGGGTTTCACGGTCGATCTTGCGGATAGCGGTTTCCAGCGTTTCCAGTGCCGCTACCAGATCGTCATTTTGCTGGTCGAGATACTGTTTGCGCTCGCTTTGTTCATGGAATTCGTCGATGGCCGCGAGGTTAATAGCACCCAACCGCTGGATACTGCGCTGAATGGTTTCCAGTTGTTGTTGCAGGCTTGCAAGTGGAACATTGCCTGCCAGTTCTGTTTGCAATGCCACGGCATCAAACTCGGTTTTGGCAAATTGTTCAGCAATGGTTTGCTCACGCACCTGAATGGCTTGCCATTCCAGCTTGCGGGTTTCCATGTCCGTGCGGGTTTGTTCGGCTTGCCTTTCGGTCAGAATCCGCTCGTGATCATGCTGACGAATGGCACTTTCCTGTGCCTGTACATGCTGGCGAGCCTCGGTCAGGCGCAATTCGACAGCCGCGCGGCGTTCCAGGGCGTCTTCCAGTTCAGCTTGCTGGTCGGCTGCGGGGTCTTCCTGCATGTGGATTTGTTCGAGCAGGGCATCACGTTGCTGTTCCAGCAACTCAAGGCGACTGCTGATACGTTCGAGTTGGCGCAGGCTATGCTCACGTTGCTGGCGACTGGTTTCGAGTTCCAGACGCAGATCGTGTATTTCGTCCTGACAGTCGCGCTGGGCGCGACGGGCTTCGGCTACAGCCTGCTGGAGTTCTTCGCGAGTGGCAGCAAGCTGGTCACGTTCATGCTGGGCTTCTTCCAGCATTTCCAAAGCTACGTTGCGGTTTTCGGTGGCAATCAGCAGATCTTCTTCCTGCTGCATCCGCTGTGTGTCGAGTTCTTCGTGTTCGGATTGAACCTGTTGCTGGCGTGAATGCAGTTGGTCGATGCGTTGTTGCAGGGTGTGCAGGCGGCTGCGCTGTTCGGATTCGGCACGGTGCAGGCGGTTGGTTTCGGCCTGGGCTTGCTGGCGTTGCTGTTCGAGATGACGGATGCTATCGCGCAGGCTATCAGCGCGTTCCTGCATGTCGGCAAGGGTGGCTTCCAGTGTTGCCAGTTGTTCGCGCAGATGCTCGATTTCCTGCTGACGTTGCAGGATGCCGCTGTGGGCATCGGACTGGCGGCGACTGCGTAGCCAGTTGGAGCCAAGCCACAGACCAGCGCGGGTAATGATGGATTCACCGGGGGCAAGGGTGTGGCGTTGGGCAAGGGCTTCTGCCAACGTGTCGACGCAGCGGATGTTAGTGAGCAGGTTGGTTACTGATACTGGCGACCGGACTTTGCTAGCGAGGGTGGATGCACCGGGTTTCCCGGTGTTCCCCTCACCCAGCCCCTCTCCCTCAAGGGGAGAGGGCGGAAGCGTGTTTGACTCCGTTGCCAGCAGTGTGACTCCAGCCTTCGGAAATATCTCTGTTCCCCTCTCCCTTTGAGGGACGACCCGGCAAGGGGCTGGGTGTGGGGCTAGGGGTGAGGGGTTCTTCACCATCACCGCATCCAGATCGTCCCCCAATACCGTTTCCACCGCCGTTTCCCAGCCGCTTTCCACCCGCAACTGTTCGGCAAGACGCGGGTGATTGTCCAGCCCATTGGCTTGCAACCATTGGCTGCGGGCTTTGTTGGCCTTGTCCAGCCCGGATTGTTGCAGGGTTTCGAGGGAGGCAAGGCGGCCTTGCAATGACTGGCGGCGGGAACGCTGCATGTCGAGCTGGGCTTGTGTATCGCGCTGTTCCTGTTGCTGCTGGGCAAGCGTGGTAGACAGATCGGCAAGCTGTTGTTCAGCAATAGCATGGGATGCCTTAGCTTCTTCCAGTTGGGCTGCGCTGAGCTGAATGTCTTCCACAAAGCGGCTGGTGGAAAGGTTGGCGGTTTCCTGTTGCAAGCGTTCCAGGCGCTGGGTGGTTTGTTGCAATTGGCGTTCGATCTGCTCCATGCGGGCTTTTTCGACTTGCGCTTGCCGGGTAGGTTCGGCTACACGCTGCTGAATGGCGTGCCATTGTTCCTGCCAGTCATTGAGCTGGTCTTCGGCTGCAAACAGGCGCTCTTCCGTCAGACTGACCTGTTCGTTGAGTTCGTCTTCACGCGGTTCAAGGTCAGCAAGGGTCTGTTCCGCTTGTTGCAGCTTTTCACGGTCTTCGGCTGCGTGGCGCAGGGTTTCTTCGAGGCTTTGCTCGGCATTGCGCAAGGCTTCCTGCTGACGACGCTGGATGTCACGCTGATGGCGGATATTTTGCTCAATACGGGCAATGTCGGAACCCGCCTGATAGTACTCGCCTTGCACCGCGTTCAGGGTTTCGTTGGCATCGGTGTAATGATTGCGAAACTCCTCAATGATGGCTTCGAGATGACGTAACCGGGCGATTTGTGCCTGATAGTCGTTGGAACGCTGGCTGAGGTCACGCAGACGTTGCTCACCATCGGTCTTGAGGGCTTGCCATTGCAGTAGCAGCACGCTGGCTTCGAGCTTGCGTTCTTCCTCGCGCAATTCGCGGAAACGCTGAGCAGCCTTGGCTTGTTTGTCGAGGCGTTCGAGCTGCTTGTCGACCTCTTCGCGCAGGTCGGTGAGGCGTTCGAGGTTTTCACGGGTATGCGCCATGCGGGTTTCGGTTTCGCGGCGGCGTTCCTTATAGCGGGAAATCCCGGCGGCTTCTTCCAGCGTATTGCGCAACTCTTCCGGCTTGGCTTCGATCAGGCGCGAGATCATGCCCTGTTCGATGATGGCGTAGCTGCGTGGACCTAACCCTGTACCGAGGAAAATGTCGGTGATGTCGCGGCGGCGGCACTTGGAGCCGTTGAGGAAATATCGGGAATCACCATCACGGCTAACCTGGCGCTTGACCGATATTTCGGCGTATTGGGCATATTCACCGCCGATCTTGCCATCAGAATTGTCGAATACCAGCTCCACTGATGCCAACCCTACCGGTTTGCGTGAAGAGGAACCGTTGAAAATGACATCTTCCATCGAGGAACCGCGCAGGTTTTTGGCGGAAGTTTCGCCCATGACCCAACGCACAGCGTCAATGGTGTTGGACTTGCCACAACCATTGGGGCCGAGGATACCGGTGAGATTGTTGCGGAATTCCAGCGTTACCGGGTCAACGAAACTTTTGAATCCGGCAATGCGGATTTTGCTCAGACGCACTTTCTTTTTCCTGATTCAGGGCGCAGTAATGGACAAACGCGAGAGCATGATATAAAACCAGCGCATTTTCAACATCCGCCCGACTGTGTATCGGGTCACAAGGAGCCAACATGTCCACACGCCCCAGCAAGGAACTCGAAACCTTCCCCAACCCCAACCCGCAACGCGATTACACCATCCGCATTGATGTGCCGGAATTCACCTGTATCTGCCCTAAAACCGGGCAGCCAGATTTTGCCCAGTTCAAGATCGAATACATCGCCGATGAGAAGTGTGTCGAGCTGAAATCCCTCAAGCTCTACATGTGGAGTTACCGTGAGGAAGGTGCATTCCACGAAGCTGTCACCAACAAGATTCTGGAAGATCTGGCGACAGCCACCCAGCCACGCTTCATGCGTCTGACCGGAGTGTGGAATGTGCGTGGCGGTATTTACACCACAGTAGTAGTCGAACACCGCAAATCAGGCTGGGAACCCGCCCCAAAGGTGGAACTGCCTTAAAGTTTTTTAAAGGCAGCAGCAATGTCATCAACCGTCAGGGAAGACTTTTCCCTGACTGGCTCTTCCTCGGGTGCTTGCCAGTACTCGGGGGGAACTTCCAGTGTTAATGCACGGGTATTCAGATTAAATGATGCTTTGTCCTTGGATAATTCTATTGACTTGGGAAAACGGTAAGCACGTGAATAAAAACACAGCTTGTAAAAACTACCTGATAATTTGATTTTGCGGGCATAAAACGGTGTTTGTTCCGGCTCAGGTTCCGGTATTTTCTGGAGAGTGATAAAACCTTCTCGACTTAAATCAAACTCTAGCCAATCGCCAGAAGTCCAACCCAGTTTGCGAAACAGACCAGAGCCGAAAGACAGACAGATGTTGATTCTGCCGCTCACTTCTTCTCTGCCCAGAAAAATATCAAAACTACCCGATGACATTTGCTTGGCCATCTTTTGCTACTTCATACTCCCTAAAAACGGCTATTGCAGCCGCGTAACCCTCTAAACTACCTAATACTCTACCCGGCTAAGCGCGGGCTTACAACAAGCGGTTGAACATGTCACCTGAATCAGGCTATACACGAACGGTAATTATAAATACATTAAGACCGGATGATTATGGTTTTTAGCTATTGGATTGTCAATACAGTAGATTTTTCCTGATACCTTGTTTATCTTCCACTGCAAATACAAACAGGACATGACAGGAATTTCCCATGAACAAGCCCTACATCAAATCCATTGTTTCCTATTCCATGGTTGGCAGCCTTGGCCTGACCATCCTTGCCAGCCTGCAAGGTTGCGGCGGTGATCAGCCACCTGCCCCACCACCCAAGACAGCAGATGCCGGAAGCATAGCCGAAGCCAGCAAGGGCGAAGGCGTATTCATGGTTATTCAGCAAACCGCAGTCAACCCTGACACCTATGAGTTGAAGGAAAAATACCCTTCTGCTGAGGGCACTCGTGCCATTCTCAAAGACATGAACGGCAACGAACGCATCCTGAACGAAGCCGAGTTGAAAAAGATTGCCGAAGAAGAAGCCAAAAAAGTGGAAGACGGCACATCCAAGCTGACCCAGCCAGCGGCTGAAAACCAAGGTTTGAGTCTGGGTGAAACGCTGCTGGCATCAGCCGCAGGCGCATTGATTGGCGGTATGATTGCCAACAAGCTGATGGGCAACTCCAATTACCAGCAGCATCAGCAACACCAGCAGCAACGTGCCCAGACATCCATCAGCCGTCCGGCAGCCGGTGGTACGGATACCCGCGCGGTCAATCCGAATCAGGCACAACAACCCAAATCCGGCTATTTTGGCAACAACAGTGCAGGCAACCCCAGCAACGCTCCGGCTGCCAGCTCAAGCAGCAGCTCTACTGGCTCTGGTACAACCGGCAACAGCTCTCACGGTGGCTAAGGCATGATCCAGTTGGAAAAAGTACAACCCATCAGCCCTGCCCTGATGGAAGAAGTTGGGATGAGCTGGCACACCGACCCGGATGGTCAGCCCTATGTTGCCGATGAAATCGTGCCTGTAACAGAAGCAGAAGTGGACGCCTATTACAACGCAGCCAACGAGCTGTACGACATGTATGTGGAAGCCGCCCAGCACGTCATCGACAATGACCTGTTCCTTGATCTGGACATTCCCTACAATCTGGTTGACCCGATTCTCCGCAGTTGGGAAAACGACCACCGCCACCTGTACGGGCGTTTCGACTTTGCCGGTGGCATTGATGGCTTGCCGATCAAGCTGATTGAATTCAACGCCGACACCCCAACCAGCCTGTTTGAAACTGCCGTGGTGCAATGGGCACTGCTCAAAGCCAATGGCATGGATGAAGCTCGCCAGTTCAACTCGGTGTATGACAGCATCCTGCGCAATTTCCGCCGTTTGGTGACAGGTGAAGACGAGCCGGAACAATTCGACCGTTACTACAACTTCCAGAACATCCTGTTCTCCAGTATGCGCAACCAGCCGGAAGACGAACGTACCGTGCGTTTCCTGCAACAAATGGCCAATGATGCCGGTTTCCAAACCGATTTCTGCTACATGGATGAAGTCGGTTTCCTTGAACAGGAAGGCATTTTCAACCCGCGTCAGACCCGCTTCGACTACTGGTTCAAGCTATACCCGTGGGAAGACATTGCCCTGCAAACCGATGGTATCAACGGCATTCTGGATGAGATCACCCGTTATACCAATACGGTCATTCTCAACCCTGCTTATACCCTGTTGTTCCAAAGCAAGGGCATCATGAAAGTGCTGTATGACCTGTTCCCTGACTCGCCCTACTTGCTGGAAACCCGTGACCAGCCTTTGCAGGGTAAAAAGCAGGTAGCAAAAAAGATGTTCGGGCGTGAAGGAGCGAATACCACCATTTACGATGCAGCCGGACGCATCCTGCAAGCCACACCGGGGGCATACGACCGTTACCGCACCATCTATCAGGAATTTGCGGCGTACCCCAAAGACTCGCAAGGGCGCAGTTATCAGGCAGGCGTGTTTTTTGCGTGGGAAGGTTGCGGTCTTGGTTTCCGCCGTGGCGGGGACGTCCTCGACAACCTCAGCAAATTCGTCAGTCACCGCATCGTTTAAAGCAACTGGATGGAACCATCCGGTTCGACTCGCAAAACTCCGGCAATACAAACCAGCCGCTCCCCCACGTAAATCAGGGGGAGCCGGTTGCGCTGCCAGGGCGGCACACCCGCTTCCTGCAACAGGTTTTTCAAGCTGTGGTGTCCGCCTCGCCGGGGAATCAGCATGGTTTCCCCACCCTGGCGAAAACGCACACTGACCATCTCCGCTCCCACCTGCCAACAGCGTTCCTGCCAACCACCCAGCATTGACGGGTACAAGGTCATGTCCGCCACCTGCAACGGTACAGCGTCCGCCCAAACCTGCACAGTACTGGTATCATGTGCAGGCAGTGGCTGGAGGGCGTACACCTCATCGCGGTAACGGCGTATTTCACACCCTTCCCAGCGGATGCAAGGTTCTGCATCATCACGCGCGTGCAGCACATCACGAGTCACCTGCAACAGACGGGCTTCATCCGGCCTGACAAATCCGGCTTGTGCTAGCCATTCACGCAACAGGGCTTTTTGCATGACCAGTTCGTGGGCGCGTAACAGATTGACGGATAGCGTACCGGGTTTGCTACCTTGCACAGATGGCAGCTTTTCATGCAAAAAACCTTGCAGCAACTGGCGACTTTCCTGCTGCAAACGGGCAGCGCGGCTCAAGGTGTCCGCCACGGAAGGCCAGCGCGATTCCAGTACCGGCATGACCCGTTGCCGCAGGTAATTGCGATCGAAACGGTTTTCCAGATTGCTGGGGTCAGTGATGTAATCCAGTTGATGCGCATCGGCATACTGTTGCAATTCCTGCCGGGTAAACCCCAGCAAGGGACGCCCCAGTTTGCCCAGACCAAATGCTCGTACTTCCGGCATGGCAGCCAGCCCATCGACACCACTGCCTCGCACCAGATGCAACAACAGGGTTTCAGCCTGGTCATTGCGGTGATGGGCAGTCAGCAACATTTCACCGCTGCGCAAATGGCGGGTAAAGGCTGCGTAACGTGCCGTGCGGGCAACCGCTTCCACGCTGTCACCTGCCAGCGGCACAACCTTCAAGCGTTCACAGGTAAAAGGGATGTTGTATTGCTCACAGATACGGCGGCAGTGACCAACCCAGTGCGCGGAAACACGCTGCAAGCCATGGTCGACATGTACTGCCCGCAAACGCAATTGCGGCATGGTTTGGCGCAATTGCATGGCGGCATGGAGTAACACGAGTGAATCAAGACCGCCACTGAATGCAAGCAGATAGGCGGTCGCAGGATACTGCTGAAAAAAAGCCGACAAACGTTCAGGCGTGAACATGTACGCCGTTTATTCCTCGAATTGCCCGAAACTCATGATTCGCTGGTAACGCTTGTCCAGCAGCTTGTCGATATTCATCGCGTTCAGGTCACGCAGATTGGATTCGAGTGCTGCACCGACAAAGTTTGCCGCTGCTTCCATATCGCGGTGTGCCCCACCCAAAGGTTCGGGGATGATCTGATCAATCAGACCCAGGGATTTGAGGCGGTCAGCCGTGATACCCATCGCATCCGCAGCTTCTGCGGCTTTTTCCGCACTTTTCCACAAAATGGAGGCGCAACCTTCCGGGGAAATCACTGAGTACGTTGCATACTGCAACATCATGACCCGATCGCCTACTCCAATCGCCAGCGCCCCGCCGGAACCACCTTCACCCACGACCGTACAAATAATCGGGGTTCGCAGCTTGGCCATTTCGTAAAGGTTACGAGCAATCGCTTCACTTTGCCCGCGCTCTTCCGCACCGATGCCCGGATAAGCTCCCGGTGTGTCGATGAAAGTAATAACGGGTAGATGAAATTTTTCTGCCATGTGCATCAGGCGCAGCGCCTTGCGGTAACCTTCCGGGCGCGGCATCCCGAAATTGCGCTTGATGTTCTCGTTGGTATCACGACCTTTCTGATGACCAATGACCATCACAGACTGCCCTCGAAAACGGGCAAGACCGCCGATAATGGCTTTGTCATCGGCAAAAGCGCGATCCCCGTGCAGTTCCTGGAAATCGGTAAACAGATACCGGATCAGGTCAAGCGTGTAGGGACGCTTGGGATGGCGGGCGAGCTGGGAAATCTGGCGCGGTGTCAGCTTGGCAAAGATGGAACGTGTCATTGACACGTTTTTTTCTTCCAGTTTGGCAATCTCTTCGCTCAGGTTGATTTCCGCGTCACCCACATAACGCAGCTCTTCAATTTTCGCCTGCAATTCGGCGATAGGTTGTTCAAAATCAAGAAATTCAGGATTCATGCCTGTCGTTTTCCGTCACCCCTTATGGTCAAGCGGCTAATTTTACATGGCTTGTTGACAGATTACGACTTTAAAAATACTGCTCGGTCGTGATATGCCCCGGTTTATGGCGCAAATGGCGCTGCATTCCACGTTCTGCCAGCAATGCTTTCATGTCATCAAGCATGTTGTGATTACCGCACAGCATGACATGACTATCCTCCGCTTTGATCTCCAGCCCTGCCAATGCCTCCAGCGCACCACTGGCAAGCGCTGTTGTGACACGGGTTTCCAGCCCGGCAGGATTGGCTTCACGGGTTACGCAAGCAACAAAGCGGAACTGTTGGGGATTCTTGCGGGCGAAACCCTGAATCAGGTCAGCATACAGCAACTCTTCCCGCTGTGGCACACTGTGAACCAGCACAATCTGCTGGAAACGTTCCCACACTTCCGCCGTTTTCAGGATAGAAAGGTATGGCCCCAACCCTGTACCTGTCGCCACCATCCACAGGTTGGCAACCGTCGGAATTTCTTCCAGCACGAAAAAACCCTTGGCAGGCTGGGAAATCTCCAGATGATCCCCGGCGACAAGCCGTGCCAAAGCGTTGGAAAGCCTGCCATTGGGAACGATATTGTAGAAAATCTCCACTTCTGCTTCGTGAGGTGCATTGATCAGGGAATAGGATTTTGCCACCAGTTCTGTTTGACCATTGACCACCACAGGCAAGCGCAAGGTGACAAATTGCCCCGCCTTGAACGGCATGGCTTGCGTGCGGATACGCAAGGACAACAAGCGTTCTGTCCAGCGATGATTAGCCACAACTTCAGCCTTGTGCCAGCTTGTACGAACAATGGCTGTCATACCTGCCTCCCTATAAACCCAGTAAAACACTAGGAAACAAGTATAGTCTTGCCCCAACAACAGGGAATAGAGCGCCTACCAACCATGCGGTATTTCACCACCAGCCACAGACCGTTATAATTGCCGCCTCATTGCGGGAGAACAGCATGACCACGTATAAATTCATCTTTGACATCAATGGCTTTGACGACTTTGCAGAGCGTGTCATCAAGGCATCAGCCAGAAACCCGGTTCTGGTTGACTTCTGGGCTGACTGGTGTGGCCCTTGCCTGTTTCTTGACCCGGTTTTGAAATCTGTCATTCCCGACTATCACGGCAAGGTTTTGCTGGCAAAAGTTGATACCGATGAAGACGAAAACATGAAACTGGCAGGGCGTTACAAGGTGCGCGGCTTCCCCACGGTTCTGCTGATTGAAAACGGCGAAGAGGTTGCCCGCTTCAGTAGCGCCCGCACCAAACCGTTTGTACGGGAATTCATTGATGGCAATAGCAAACTACTGGAGAGGTTAAGTTCCGCCCATCCATAAAAGCTGGAATCATTCTTGTTGATATGTCATTATTTCGATTAATAGATAAAAATAAAGTCAGTTGAGGAAATGGTACGTTATGAAAACAACAACGCTTGTTTACACTGCCCAAAATGGATTTTCAGCAACTTTGCCTGCTATCAGCAGCCCCCAATTGCTGGTTTTGGTCTTTGGTCACTCGAAATTCCTGCATGATCCAGCCCCGTTTGCAACCCTGCACGAGCAATATCCCCAAGCTGTCTTTATGGGCTGCTCCAGTGCTGGTGAAATACTGGGTAAGAGCATCCATGATGATGGTCTGGTTATTGCCTTGGTACAGTTTGAATCCACCCGCTTGCACGTTACGCACGCCAGTATTGATGACGTAAAAGAGTCACGCAATATTGGGCGCTTGCTGGCTGACCGTCTCAGTGGCGAAGACTTGCAAGGCATTCTGGTGTTGTCGGAAGGGTTACATGTCAACGGCAGCGAACTGGCACAAGGTTTCAATGATGTCGTGCAAGGTATCACTGTCACAGGAGGTCTTGCCGGAGATGGCGACCGCTTCGCCCAAACCTGGGTGTTACAGCAGGATGGTCAGCCTGTCAGCCACGGTGTTACTGCGCTGGGTTTTTATGGGAATGTTCGTATCGGTCACGGCTCCAAAGGTGGCTGGAAACCATTCGGCCCTGCCCGTGAAGTGACCCGCGCTGAAAACAACGTATTGTATGAACTGGCAGGCAAACCCGCCTTGGCTCTGTACAAAACCTATCTGGGGGAAATGGCGGAAGGTTTGCCAGCCACCGGTCTGCGTTTCCCGCTGGCACTCAGTATGCCCGGCGAAGACAAGGAGCTGGTACGCACCATCCTTGCCATTGATGAGGCTAGCCAGTCACTCACCTTTGCTGGCGACATTCCGGTCGGTGCTTACGCGCAACTGATGCGAGCCAATCTGGAACAACTGGTGGAAGGTGCGGAAGATGCCGCCCTGATGAGTGCCACCGAGACCGACACGGAAGTGCTGTGCATTTCCATCAGTTGTGTCGGGCGACGCATGGTCATGGGTGCAGATGCCGAAGAAGAAGTGGAAGCAGTACTGGATATTCTGCCGGAAAAAACCACCCAAATCGGCTTTTATTCCTACGGGGAAATTTCACCGTTTGCCAAAGGCTCTTGCGACCTGCACAACCAAACCATGACCCTGACCACCATTCATGAGTGAGCTTGACCGCACGCTCAACCGGCAACTGCGTTCTCTCGGCCTGAGTGCGGAGAGTCCGCCAGACGTTGCCAGTTGGCGTGCCTTGCTGGCAAAAGTCAGCCAGACTTACGGTGAACACAAACACGGTCACTACTTGCTGGAACGTTCCCTGGACGTTTCCTCGCAGGAAATGTTGGCGCTGAATGAATCCCTCAAGCTGGAATCGCAGGAAAAAATCCGCGCCCTGCAAAAATCGCAGGAAAAATCACGTTTTCTTGCCAACATGAGCCACGAAATCCGTACCCCGATGAATGGCGTGTTGGGGATGCTGGACATTCTTGCCCAGACCACACTAGACCCGCAGCAGCGCGAATACCTGAAAACGGCTTACAGTTCCTCGGAAATTTTGCTGGATGTGATCAATGCCGTGCTGGATTTATCCAAGATCGAGTCAGGCAAACTGGTGCTGGAACGTATCCCGTTCAACCTCTCCAAACTGCTGGATGACATGTTGCTGCTGTTCAGTGGTTCTGCCACCAAAAAACACCTGACACTGAACAAACACCTGCCGGATAACCTGCCCCCCTGGTTTTACGGCGACCCGATCCGACTCAAGCAAATCTTAGGCAACCTGTTGGGCAATGCGGTGAAATTCACCGACAGCGGTGTTGTCAGCGTACATGCCGACTTGCGCGAAGATCTGCCGGGTCAAGCACGCATTCGTCTACTGGTCGCTGATACCGGCCCCGGCATAAGCCCTGCCCAACAGGAGGTGTTGTTCAATGCCTTCAGTCAGGCCGATGAATCCACCACCCGCTTATATGGTGGCACGGGTTTAGGGCTAACCATTGCCCAGGAACTGGTACACTTGATGGGCGGGCATATCCGCATCAAATCCACTCTTGGACAAGGCAGCACTTTCTATTTCGACCTGATGCTCGACAAGCATACAGTGGCAATAGCCACTATTGCGGCAAAACAACCGGCGTTAGCAGACACTAACCAACCAATCACGCTCAGCGGACATCTGCTGCTGGTTGAGGACAACACCGTCAATATCAAGGTCGCCAAGGTGATGCTGGACAAACTGGGCTTCACCTTTGACATTGCGATGGATGGGCACGCAGCAGTCGATCTGCTGGCAAAAAACCGCTACGACCTGGTGCTGATGGATTGCCAATTGCCTAGCATGGATGGTTACGAAGCTACCCGCCATTTCCGCCAAATGGAACAGGAACGGAATCAACCCCGTACCCCGGTTGTTGCCCTAACAGCCAACGCAATGCAAGGCGACCGGGAAAGCTGCTTGCAGGCTGGCATGGATGACTACCTGACCAAGCCGATTGCCTTGTCAATCCTGCGGCAGAAACTGCAACACTGGCTTGCCGCCATACCAAGCGCAACAGCCTAATCCGCCTGACCCAACATGGCACTTGCCACTGCTTCGGCAATGCGGATGCCATCCACTCCCGCTGACAAGATGCCACCTGCATACCCTGCACCTTCACCTGCCGGATACAAGCCTTGCACATTCAGGCTCTGCAAATTCTGTCCACGGGTGATACGCAACGGTGATGAGGTACGCGTTTCCACCCCGGTCAGCACCGCGTCATACATGGAAAAGCCCCTGATCTGGCGCTCGAAGGCAGGCAAGGCTTCGCGGATCGCCTCAATCGCATAGCCCGGCAAGCTGGGGGCAAGGTCGGTCAGATGCACCCCCGGCTGGTAAGACGGCTCCACCGCCCCCAACTGGCTAGACTTGATGCCCTTGATGAAATCACCCACCAGTTGCCCCGGTGCTTCATAGTTGCCGCCGCCGAGTTCAAACGCACGTGATTCCCACTGGCGTTGGAATTCGATACCCGACAGCGGGTTGCCGGGGTAATCCTCCGGGGTAATACCGACCACAATTCCGGCGTTGGCGTTGCGTTCGGCGCGGGAATACTGGCTCATGCCATTAGTCACAACTCGCCCCGGTTCCGAGGTTGCCGCCACCACCTGCCCGCCGGGACACATGCAGAAGCTGTAGACCGAACGCCCGTTTTTGGCGTGATGCACGATCTTGTAATCTGCCGCCCCCAGCAGCGGATTGCCCGCGTGTTTGCCAAAACGTGCCTGGTCGATCAGAGTTTGCGGATGTTCGATGCGGAAACCGAGCGAAAACGGCTTGGCTTCCATGAACACCCCGCGCTCGTACAGCATCTGAAAGGTATCCCGCGCACTGTGCCCCAGGGCGAGGATCAGATGGTCGGTACGGATTTGTTCACCGCTTGCCAGCACTACCCCGCGCAAATGCCCGGCTTCGATCAACACATCCGTTACCTGTTGCTGGAAACGGATTTCGCCCCCCAGCGACTCGATGTCGTGGCGAATATTTTCCACCATTTTCACCAGCCGGAACGTGCCGATATGTGGCTTGCTGACGTAGAGGATTTCTTCCGGCGCACCTGCCTTGACGAATTCGGTCAGTACCTTGCGCCCGTAATGTTTGGGGTCTTTGATCTGGCTGTAGAGCTTGCCGTCGGAAAACGTGCCTGCTCCACCCTCACCGAATTGCACATTCGATTCGGGATTAAGCTGGTGGTTGCGCCACAACTTCCAGGTATCCTTGGTGCGTTCGCGTACCTTTTTGCCACGTTCCAGAATGATCGGGCGCAAACCCATCTGTGCCAGCACCAGCCCCGCCATGATGCCGCAAGGGCCAAAACCGACCACCACTGGGCGTTGTTCCAGCGGCTCCTGTACCTGTGCCACAAAACGGTAGCTGGTATCGGGGGCAGGATTGACATGCTGATCCTTGGCAAACCTTGCCAGAACCCCGGATTCCTCGGTGAGCGTAGCGTCAATGGTATAAACCAGCACGATGGCATCACGCTTGCGGGCATCATAACCACGTTTGAATACCGTAAAATCCAGCAAGTCGGCAGCAGCAATGCCCAGACGCTCAACAATCGCGGCAGGCAAAGCGGTATCGGGGTGTTCCAGCGGCAAGCGCAGTTCAGTGATGCGTATCATGGGGCTGTGTTTCGTGAATTCGGCAAAAGCGGAATTATACACATACACGGCTCACCTAGACTGGTAGCCCTTCACAAAATAATCCAGCGGTTTAAAATCGACCACGCAACGCATAGCAGGAAGCCATTCACCGAGATGCTCAATGGTAAACAGGCGGCCTTCATGCGACTGGTTTTCCACACCATCATGAAACAGCACCACCCCGCCCTTTTGCCGTGAACACACCTGAGTCAGCACATTCTGCAAAATCTTGTCGCCCTGTTGGTTCTTTTCATCCCAGTCGAACGCCGACAACTGCCAGTCCACATGCTGGAAGCCAGCCTCTTGCAATGCCTGCATCACGTGCCCGGTTTGCTGGCGGTTAAACCAGCCATCCCCATAAGGCAGACGAAACAGCGGCGGTTGGGTGGTAAAAAACGGCTCCAGCAAGCGTTTCGATGCCAGAAAATCACGCTGCATCCTGTCGGGAGCCACCCCGGAATAGCGCAAATGCCGGTAGGAATGCGAACCGATCATGTGCCCCATCTGTTTGGTCTTGCCGAGGATTTCGCGCCGAGTCTGGCACTCGCGGTAGGCCGTGCAATCCTTGCCATCGCTTGCTGGGTCAGCCTGTTGGCATTGTTGTAGCACCGTCTCGCAGTCGATTTTTTCGGCAATAATGAAAAAGGTCGCCGGAACCTGTTCACGTTGCAAGACCTCCAGCACACTGGCGGTCTGCAAAGCCGGGCCATCGTCAAAGCTCAGGTGCAGGGGATATTTTTCATTGGCGGGGCAGTTGTACTGCGCCCGGATTGCGGCACAATCCACTGCCATTGCCGTACCCATACTGGCTGATATTGTCACGCTTACCAACAGGCGCATCCATCCTGATTTCATGCTGTGTCTCCTTACCCAGACTGTTGCCTGCAACAATATAACGATTTCCTGCGGTCATCCATAAAATGCTAGTATCTGTGGCTTTGCCACAAGCTGAAACCCCATGCTCAACCGCGACCAACTCAACAATCTGGCAGGCGACATCTGGAAATCGGCGGAACGCCTGCGCGGCAAGTTTAAAGCCTACGAATATCAGGGCGTGGTGTTGCCCATCATCCTGTTGCGGCGCATTGAGTGTGTGCTGATCGCTATGCGTGAGGCCAAACGGCAGGAACTACTGACCAATGTTCCGGCACTGGCAGATGACCCTACCAAGCTGCAAACCATGCTCAAGGAGCTGGAAAAGTTGTTCCCCTTCCACAACCGGACTGACTGGACATTGGCGAAGCTGTGCGAAGAAGACCACAGCTTGCTGGAAGGCAATTTCCGCGCCTATATTTCCGGCTTTTCCGACAATGTGCAGGACATTCTGGAGCATTTCGACTATCGCGCCACCATCGGCAAGATGAAGAAAAACGCCAGTCTGGTGCCGATCCTCAAACAATACGCCCATGCCGACCTTGCCCCGGAGACGCTTTCCAATCTGGAAATGGGTTATGTGTATGAGGAATTGCTGCGGCGCTTCTCGGAGCAAAGCGGTGAGGAGGCAGGTGAACATTTCACCCCGCGTGAAGTGATCCGCCTGATGGTGGAATTGCTGGATGTGCAGACCCACGGGCAAAACATCAAGATTTATGACCCGGCTTGTGGGACGGGCGGGATGCTGTCGGTCGCCAAGGAACATGTGCTCGACAAGATCGACGATCTGGCGCAGCGGGAGGAAACCGGCAAGCTGATCATCCTGCACGGGCAGGAACTCCAGCCGCAGAACTACGCCATCTGCAAGGCCGACATGCTGTTGAAGGGCGAGCAGAAAGCGCAAATCCGTCAGGGCAATTCGCTGATCCCGCATATCAACAGCCCCGGTGCGGAACCGGGCGACCAGTTGATGGGGGCGGAACACCAGTTTGATTACATGCTCTCCAACCCGCCATTCGGGGTAACGTGGGGCGGCAAGGATGGCTACGAAACCGAAGCCCGCAAGTTGCAGAAAACCCGCTACAAGGCGGGGATGCCGCGCACCAATGACGGCGCGTTGCTGTTCCTGCAAACCATGCTGGCAAAGATGAAACCGGCCGATAAAGGCGGCACTCGTATTGCCATCATCTTCAACGGTTCGCCGCTCTCCAATGGCGATTGCGGGTCTGGGGAAAGCGAAATCCGCCGCTGGATGCTGGAAAACGACTGGCTGGAGGCGATTGTGATGTTGCCCAACCAGTTGTTTTACAACACTTCGCTGTATACCTACGTGTGGGTGCTGACTAACAACAAGCCAGCCGGACACAAGGGCAAGGTGATGCTGATTGATGCGCGGGAACAGTTCGAGAAAGAACCGAAATCGTTCGGCAACAAGCGCAACCGCATTACTGACACGCACCGCCTGTGGGTGGAGAAACGTTACCGCGCCGACTGGGACAGCATCAACGACCAGCAGGTGAAGGTGTTCCGCACAACCGATTTTGCCTACCACAAGGTAGCCGTGGTGTTTTGGCAGACGGATGAAAATGATCAGCCTGCCGTTGTTACCGAGCCTTATGAGAAGGTGTTTTCGGCGGCCAATATCAAGAAAGAGCAGGCGTTTTACAACTCTGACATCGGGTTTCGCATCCGGCTGACGCATGGGGAAACGGTGCGGGAGATTGCGTTTACGCTGCCGCCCAGTGGCAATTTCGCCACTTTGTATGAAAAGCAGGTCAAGGCGGCATTTGCGGATGAAATCAAGATGCTGACAGAGGCGGCTGCGCCGCCAATCCCCCCTTCCCCGACCCTTCCCCCGCAAGGGGGGCAGGGAGAGAAGAAAGAGATGGATGCGCGGGAGTTCAACAAGCTGGTGAAAGCGTTTATCGACTCGCTGGCGGTGGAAGTGGAGTGGACGCATCGGCACTACATCAAGGATGACGAATACATCCCCTACGGTGAGGACATTGCCGCGTTTTTGCAGCGCGAAATCAGGAAACCGATCATCCGTTGGGAAGACAGCCCGCAGCTTGGCTATGAAATCCTGCCCAACAAATACTTCTACCAGTACCAGCCGCCCAAAGCGGCGGACGCACTCCTTGCCGAATTTTGGCAACTCGAATCCCAAGCCGAATCCATCCTGCAATCACTGGAGCGCAGCCGTTGATGGAACTTGATAATCAGTGGATTGGAAATGCCCCAGCAAGTTGGGAAAAAGTTCGTTTGAAAGACGTGGCATTTTTTTCACCAAGCTACTCGGCAGAAACACCCAATACAAATGAAATTTGCACTGTTATTCCAATGGAAGCTGTTTCTGAACAAGGGCAAGTACATGACTCAGAGCAACGACCCTATGAAACCATCAGTAGCGGACTGACCCTTTTCGAGGTGGGCGATGTCATTTTCGCTAAAATTACGCCCTGCATGGAAAACGGTAAGGGCGCATTTATCGCAAGTTTGCCTACTCGTTATGCTTTTGGTAGTACCGAATTTCACGTCATGCGCCCTTTCCACAAAATTGATGGGCGGTTTCTGTACTACTACACATTTAACCCAACGTACAGAAAGTACGCTGAGGTCAACATGGTGGGAGCCGCAGGACAAAAACGTGTTTCCACCAGATTCCTGAAATACACTCCCCTATATTTGCCTGATGTGGAGGAGCAGCGGCGGATTGCGGGGTATCTGGATCAGCAGTGCGCAGCGATTGACGGGGCGATTGCGGTCAAGCAGCAGCAACTGGAGAAATTGGAACAGATTCGCAGATCAGTGATTTATAGGGCTGTTACCAAAGGTTTAGACGATACTGCTGTCATGCAAGAAACCCATATCGACTGGATTGGCAAGGTTCCTGCACATTGGCAAGCGAGCAGAATCAAAAATGTAGCTGAACTTTCGCCTCGATTTTCAGGTGAGAAACCGTCTGCAAACGAGGAATATGCAGTTGTTCCAATGGAAGATGTATCCGACGATGGACAAATTTCAATCAAACAAATCAAGTCTTTCAATGATATATCAAGCGGCCTGACGTATTTTGAAAACGGTGACGTTATCTTTGCCAAGATAACTCCCTGCATGGAAAACGGTAAAGGTGCATTTGTCACCAGCCTACCTACTCGCTACGCGTTCGGCAGTACTGAATTTCATGTGCTACGTCCAAATCGCGTTAATGGAGAGTTTCTGTACTACTACACCTACAACACATCCTTCCGTGACTATGCAGAAGTCAACATGGTGGGCGCAGCAGGGCAAAAACGGGTTTCCAGCACATTCTTGAAAACAACGCCCATTTATCTGCCATCCACTGAGGAGCAGGCACAGATCGTGGCATGGGTAAAAGCCGAACTCGACAAAATCCAGCAGGCGCGTGCCGTGGTCAGCCGTCAGGTGGAAGTGCTGGCGGAGTACAAAAAGTCGTTGATTCATGAGTGCGTGACGGGGAAACGGCGGGTTGTGGTATAGTCAGAAACAAGCAAAAGCCGTGAGGAATCACAATGTCAAATGCCATACACGTAGAGTACCCACCCCATTTCCCGGATGCGCTGCAAACCACGCCGGAGGCATTCGTGCAGGAAGCCCGCATGGCTATGGCGGTAAAGCTGTTTGAAATGAAGCGTCTGTCTTCCGGCATGGCGGCTCAGTTGGCTGGTATAGATCGTGTGACATTCCTGCTCAACCTGCACCGCTACGGCGTACCTATGCTAGATTTGTCAACGGATGAACTGGAAGCCGACCTAGCCAATGCTTGACAAAAAAACCATCGTTATCAACACCAGCCCACTCATTTCACTGGTGGCTGCATGGGGAACACTAGAACCATTACGCGCCCTCTATGATACCGTTTGGGTTCCTTTGGAAGTTACGGAAGAAATTTACCAGGGAGGTGATAACAACTTTGCGATCCCCGAATTCGCAACAGCCAATTTCCGCCCCCTTCACCCCTTGCGGGGGAAGGGCTGGGGATGGGGGGAAGTTCGGAGAACAGCTATTCATACATTTCCGCAAGAGAAAGCTCAGCGCCCAATGCTTCCAGCACCACAACATCTGTCAGTTCTGAATAGACTTTCAGCAACCACTCATCCCGCTTGATACGGTGAAAATGTTCAACCAGCACGGATTCAGGGTCAACCAGCAGATAATCCTGCAAACCGGGAATAGAGCGGTAATGGGTAAACTTGCCGCTGCGGTCATAATCGCGGGTGCTGGGTGACAGGACTTCAATCACCACTACCGGATTCAGCAGCGTTGTCTGGTTATCAGTCAGTTCAGGTTGCCCACAATACACCGACACATCCGGGTAAGTATCAAGCCCTGACGGGGTGTGTATCCGCATGTCACTGTTCATCGGCTGGCAGGGTTTGCCACGCAGAAACTGGCGCAAGCTGGCAAACAGGTTGCCTGCCACACGGGCGTGGTTAAATGTTCCGCCTGCCATCGCGTATACCTGCCCCTGAAAAAACTCATGTTTGTCATTTCCCTGAGCTTCCATCAGCAGATATTCATCCCGGCTGGTTTTAGCCTGTACCTGAGGCATCATCATTCTCCTCCCAAACAACTGCCCTGACAGTGTATTGCATTTGCCGGATATTACCAGACAAGTAGAGATAACAGGCAGGCCGTGATACATTCATCATCAAGCCAATCCATTGATCCAGAAGCCTGCTGAATGCCTGATTCGCCTGAAAAACGTTTCCAGAACCACATTGCCCGTTTCCTGCGCAAAGTGCATGGCTATACGCCGCTGGAAAGCCGGGAAATCCAGGACGGTTATATCGCCCAACAACACCTGCTGGATTTCATCCAAACCACCCAGGCGGAAACGTATGCACGCTTGGAAACGGATTACACCACGGATGCACCGCAGCAAATCCTGTTGACTTTGCGGGAAGAACTAGCAAAAGCCCCGCTGTGGCTGATCATGCGCGATGGTTTGAAGGTTCGCGGGCAACACTTCCAGCTTTACTCACCCAAACCACGCTCCAGCGCAAGCACCGCAGACCACACCCAAAACCGCATCAGTTTCAAGACCGAACTGGTCGTTGGTGATGCCAAACGCCCGGACATTGTGCTATTCCTCAACGGCCTGCCCATTATCGTCATTGAACTCAAGCACGAAGCTGCCGGGCAAAACGTGCATGACGCAGTGATCCAGTTCACCCAACGCAACCCGGATGATGCCATTTTCCGCCTGCCCTTCCTCTACATCGCCGCCGACACCTCGGAAGTCAAGGTCGCCACCAACCCGCGACAGGCAGAGCATTTCCGTTGGTTCAACACCGGTCTGGAAAACCTGCCGGAAACGGAGGGCGAATACCCGGTTGAGTACCTGTACCGGCATGTACTGGCGCGGGATGCCATCCTGCAAGCCATCAGTTTTTATCTGGTGTATGTGCCGCAACGCGCAGCCGACCCGGACAAAGGCATCAGCGCCCGTGACGCTTTCAGTCTGTTCCCGCGCTACCACCAGTCACGCATGGTCGAGCGGCTGGCAGCCGACATCGGCACACACTTTGCTGGGCAAGGCCATATCGGCAAAAAATACCTGATCAACCATTCCGCTGGCTCCGGCAAAACCCTGTCAATCAGTTGGCTGGCGGATCGGCTCAATAGCCTCTATCTGGGCGGAACCAGCACCAAACTGGTGGACATGGTGTTTGTGCTGACCGACCGCAACAGCCTGGACAAGAACATCCGTGACGAGTTGGAAAACTTCCACCATTTACGCAACGTCATCCGCTACGCCAAGACTTCGCAGCAACTCAAGCAGCACATTGCCCGCCGCGAATCCATCATTGTCAGCACCCAACAGAAATTCGTCGAAATCCTCAAGGAACTGGAAAGCCAGCCCGAATTGAAAACCCTGCGGGTTGCCTACCTGATTGATGAAGCGCACCGCTCACAGGAAGGCAGCATGGCAACTGCCGTGCGCAAACCCTTCCGCGATACGCCGGACGTGGAGGAAGACAGCGACCCGGAACAGACATTGGCAGATGCCATCCGCGCCCACGACCACAACCAGTTATTCGTTGCCTTTACCGCCACGCCCGCCAACGCGACTGTGCAACTGTTTGGTGCAGCCTTCGACACCTATTCGGAAGCCGAAGCCATTCATGAGAAATACATCGTTGATGTCGCCGCCAGTATCATTTCCTATAAAACCCTGTTTCACCTGCAAAGCCCCGTCATTCCGCCAGATGCAGACAAGCTCTACCCTGCCGGGGTGCTCGCCAAAGCCTTGCAGAATGTAGCCTTTCAGGATGAAGGCTTGATCCAGTACAAGGCAGAATTGATGTTGCGCATCTTCGATGAAGACATCAAACCGCTGATCAACGGGCAAGCCAAAGCCATGATCGTTGCCAGCTCTCGCCTCGCCGGGCTGCTGTATTACCGCATCCTCAAGGAAAAGCTGCGGGAAAAGCGTGAAATCGAGCCAGAGCGTTACGCTTATGACGTGGTGTATGCCTTTTCCGACTTTGACCACCCGGAAACTCACGCACACATCAGTGAACACACCCTCAACGGGCTGGACAAGGAAGAGCTGATCGAAGAGCGTTTTGATACTGACGGCTATCGCCTGATGGTGGTTGCCAGCAAGTTCCAGACCGGGTTTGACCAACCGCTGCTGGCGGGCATGTTTCTCGACAAACCGGTGCAAGACCGGAATGCCGTGCAGACTATTTCCCGTCTCAACCGCTGCGCTCCCGGCAAGGAGGGGGTGGTCGTGGTTGATTTCACCAATAATGCCGACAAAATCCTCAAGGCATTCAACAAATACCGGCAGGGAACGCCCTATACCGCTTCGGAGCCGGATCAGGCGCAATGCAAAGGGCTATACCTGCAAATCCTGGATGCCGGGATTTTCATTGCCGATGATGCCGAAACCTATCTGCATCTGGCAGGACAAATCGGACGGGATCAACAAGCAGCAGGGCTGCCGGCAGCGGAAACCGTCAAATGGCGCGGGCGCTTCAACAGCAGGCTGGCAAGCATGGAAGAACGCAAAGCCTTTGTCTACTTGCTGACAAAATTCGCCCGCTCTTACCAGTTCCTGTCCTGTTTCTTTGTGTATGCCGGTGAACTGGCACAGTTTGCTGCATTTGCCGAATTTCTCGCACCGCAACTGATCAAGGCCGGTTCCACTTCTGATCTGATGACACACATCGGCAAACTGAAACTGGAGAAAGCGGCGGTCACATTTCAGGGTATCCGCGAACTCAAACCAGCCACGCTCAAACCCCGCAGCGGTGGCGGTGGAAATCACGAGCCGCCACCCAAAACCACCATCAGCGACATGATCGAAAAACTGCGCGAGCGCTTCCAGATCAGTGAAGCAGAAGCCTTGGTCATCCGTGAAGTGTGCGAGGAAAAAGTTGCCGACCCGATCATTTTCCGCCATGTACAAGCTAACCGCCATGACCGACCTTATCTAGAGCGTTACTACCAGCCGGAAGTACGCACTGCCATCGAAACCAGCTATGCCAGCCGTGCCTTGTACCAATGCCTGCTGGATGAAAAATACATCGACCCCGGTTCCATCTTTGACATCATGGCACATACCGTGATTTATCGCGGGCTGGAAAACCGCATTTCATAGGCAAGCACCACCTACTGTCTGGTAATATGCAGCCCGTTTGTCATTCCGTAGCATTTTCTCTGTAAGGATCATTCCCCATGCCAGTTGTTCCCTTCCCTGCCAGTACCCAAAGCCTGCTTGATGAAGCCACTGCCCTGACCGGGCGCAGTTTCGACATAGTGTTTGATGCCAGTTTGCCGGTGGTTTCCAGCGTGCGTATCGGTGGGCGCGAAGGGCGGGAAAACCATGAAATCGTGCTGCGCGTACCGGGGGATGAAAACAACTACCTGATTGCCTGGCAAGCCGCCTTTGTTTTGCACCAGTACCGCACCCCGGAAACTGAGCGCACCAACCTGCAACCTAATGCTGCTTACCTTGCCAGCGTCAAAAATGAGTTGCTGACCATGCACCCCGGTATTCCACTGGGGCAACGCGAAGCCTTTACCGATCATGTGATTGGCGGGGTACTGACGCAATTGCGTTCTGTGCCGATTGGAATGCTGATCGACATCCACCTGCACCGTGAATATGCGGAATTGCACGCTGTCCAGCAACAGTCACTGGTCAATCAGGTAGTGGAGCATATTGCCTGCCTGCAACTGACCCCGGACATGTTCCCGCGCACCCTGGTGCGTGCCAATCAGGTGATGAATGCCACACAGGCGTTGATGGTAGCCGAACTGTTCGACATGCCCGGTATTTTTGAGCCTTACCGCACGGTAGGCATGGAAGCGGCAGCCGCCATCCTGCTGGAGCCGTGTATGCAGCAGATTTTTGACGACACCAGCGACCGTGAACTGATTGATTCCTGGGGACGCAACCTCGGGATCGAAAAATGGTATCGCTGGGTGTAAATCCCCCCATCACTCCTCTTTTGCATTGCACACTTGTGGTGCAAGTGGGAATATAAAGCCCACATTCTACATGGACAAAGGAGGACTGAATGACAACCAAAATCTACCTGCCCGAAGCCGATATGCCAACCCACTGGTATAACGTCGTTGCTGATATGCCCAACAAACCCTTCCCCTATCTGGGGCCGGATGGCAACCCTGTGCCTCCCGAAGCAATGCTGGGCATTTTCCCCGAAACGCTGGTGATGCAGGAAATGAGTGCCGAACGCTGGATTCCGATCCCCGAACCTGTGCGTGAAGCCCTGACCATGTGGCGCCCTTCCCCGCTGTACCGTGCTCACCGCCTAGAAAAAATGCTCAATACCCCGGCGAAAATCTATTACAAAAATGAAGCGGTTAGCCCGGCAGGTTCGCACAAGCCCAACACAGCAGTAGCCCAGGCTTACTACAACCAGCAAGCGGGCATCAAACGCCTGTCAACGGAAACCGGCGCGGGTCAGTGGGGCAGCTCGCTGGCACTGGCTGGGCAAATGTTCGGTATCGACGTGCGCGTGTACATGGTGAAAATCAGTTACCAGCAGAAACCTTACCGCCGTTCCATGATGCAAACCTGGGGTGCGGAAGTGTTCGCCAGCCCCACTGACATGACCGAAGCCGGGCGCAAAATCCTCGCGGCTGACCCGGATTCACAAGGCTCACTGGGCGTTGCCATTTCTGAAGCGGTGGAAGAAGCAGCCAGCCGTGCCGATACCAACTATGCGCTGGGTTCAGTGCTGAACCATGTCCTGTTGCACCAGACCATCATTGGGCTGGAAGCAAAACAGCAGTTGGCAATGGTCGGTGACTACCCGGACATGGTATTCGCGCCATGCGGTGGCGGTTCCAACTTTGGCGGGCTGGCATTCCCATTCCTGGCAGACAATGCCACTGGCAAGAATGTGCGTCTGGTAGCGGTTGAACCGACTTCCTGCCCAACCCTGACCAAAGGCATTTATACCTATGACTTTGGTGACGTGGCTGGCTATACACCGTTGATGAAAATGTACACCCTTGGTCATGATTTCATGCCACCGGGCATCCATGCAGGTGGCTTGCGTTACCACGGTGATTCCGCACTGGTCAGCCAGTTGTACCACGAAGGGCTGATCGAAGCCGTCGCCGTGCCGCAACTGGAAACATTTGCAGCAGGCGTCATGTTCGCCAAGAGCGAGGGCATCATTCCAGCGCCGGAATCCTGCCACGCGATTGCCGCCACTATCCGTGCCGCACAGGAATGCAGCAAAACCGGTGAAGCCAAAACCCTGCTGTTCAACCTGTCAGGCCACGGTCATTTCGACATGACCTCTTATGACCGTTATCTGCAAGGTGATCTGACTGACTTCGACTACCCGGAAGAAGCCATCAGGGAATCACTGGCACATCTGCCCAAATTCGGTTAACCGTCTGGTTGTCAGGGGTGGGTAACATGCCTGCCCCTGCCCATTCGGTTCATCAACTGACCGCCAGCAGTACCAATGGCAGGCTCATCATGCTGAGCAGGGTTTCGCCCGTAATCAGTACCGCCATCATGGCAGCATTGCCCCCCAGTTGCCGCGCAAGGATGTAAGCGGAAGAAGCCGTTGGCAGGGCAGCAAACATCACCAATACCGCCCGTTCCAGTGAGGGTATATGTAACAGGCTACACAACACAAACACCAGTGCGGGTAACAACACCAGCTTGATCAACGCTGCCCACAACAAGGTTTTCCCTGACTCACGCAAGGCTTGCAAGCGCAACCCCGCCCCGACCGCCAGCAAGCCCAGCGGCAACGCCATCTGTCCCAGTTTCACCACCACTGACCACCACATGTCCGGCAGAGAAAATGGCAACACATTCAGGATAATGCCGATAACACTCGCCATGATCAGAGGGTTGCGCACAATCGACAGCAGGATGGCAACAGGTCGTACCTGCCCGTGGGTATAACGGGCAAACACGGCAATGCACAACAGATTCACCAACGGGATCATGACTGCCACAATGATGGCTGCCAAGGTTAAGGCCGGAGCTGGCAACGCCACCGCCATGACTGCCAACCCAATATAGGTATTGAAACGAATGCTTCCCTGAAAAAACGAGGTAAAATCTGCCCCGTTCAAACGCAGCCAAGGTGCAAACAAAAAGCACAACAGGCTAGCCAGCAGCGGAACCGCCCCAGCCAGCAACAACAACCAGCCCGCTGACGCAAAATCCACTTCAGCTTTAGCCAGATGCTCGACCAGCAGGGCAGGGAACAGGATGTAATAGGTAACTTTTTCTGCCTGCACCCAGAAATGCTCGTCCAGAAAAGCGCTGCGCCGCGCCACGTTGCCCAGCATCAGCAGGATGAATACTGGAAAAATGGCAGCAAACACCGGATACATTATTCAGGGTACAGCGTAGCCAGACCGGGATGGTTGGAATGGGGAGTAACAGCCACGGGCTTGAAAGCCTGTACCGCTTTCCACAGACCACTACCCTGCCAGCTTGCCGCTTCACGCCCGTACAGGCTGGCAAGCAGTTTGTCGATCTCGCTGCGCAAACTCGGGTCGGCCTGTTCACGCAAGGTAGTAATCAGGGCAGGATGCAAACCCAGGGTGCTATCCGCCCATGCCAGTAAGGCATCATGCGCAGCCTGCGCCTGATTTTGCCGACAAGCCTGTTCCAGAACGCGCAAACTGTTTTTGCCACTAGCCGCCGCTGTTTTTTGTAGCGGAAGGCTTGCCGGTTTGGCTGGTTTGCGCAACCAGCGCCACGACAACCAGCCGAATGACAGTACCACCCACAGCAACAACAGGCTGAAAGCCAGTCGTTCCCAAGTCAGCCAGCCCCACAGGCCAGCCAGCAGATCCTTACCCGCCTCGCCAGCAACAGGCGGGGCTTGTGGTTTGTTATCAGGTTCAGCAACAGGCGGGGGCGTAACAACCGCTGGCTCACCTGCTGGAGCTGCCTGTCCACCACTGACGCGCATTGTCACCGGATTGATGGAGGCAGTTTCCTGCTTGCCCGCCGTACTGTTCCACCAGGTCAGGTTAATGGCTGGAATGGCATATTCGCCGTTGTAAGGGGCAACGATGACCCATTTCTCCTGACGTACACCCACCACGCCATCATTACCGGCATCATTGCGCAGTTCCGGCTTGTCGGTGTATGCCTTGATTCCTGCGGGCATCTGCACATCCAGTTTTGGCAACTGTTCGGCTGCCAGACCATCCGCCATGATTGCCAGTGTCAGGGTGACTGGCTCACCAGCCTGTAATTTGTCGGGGGCAGTCTGCCAGTGGGCATTCAGGGTAATGCTTTTGGCTGGCAACCATTGCTGACCGGTATAGGTGGCGGGTTGTCCCTGGATTTGCAGCGTCAGGGGCTCTGAAAAACGCCGGATACGTTTGCCATTAACACCAAACGGGTCGTAACTGCTTGGCCCCGGTTCTGCCAACACGCCCTCAAAGGCTGCCCGCCCGATGGTCAGCGTACCGCTTTGCTGGGGAACCAGCGCATAACGGCGCTCAATCACTTGCCAGTTGCGCCCATCACGCATCAGGGTGTAATTGCGGGTATTGCCAATCTGGCGGATGTCACCCTTGCCTGCCTCAATGACCGGATGCGACAAGGTAGCTTGCGGCTGCAAGGGCTGGATGTGCAGGATGCGTTGGGTCACAAGGGTTTGTTGCTGCACGTAAGGCTGTTTTGGCTCAGCTTCCAGTTCAACCAGCAGGTCTGCTCCACCGCCTCCGGTACTGGAGGGAGGAGGTTGATCAAGCACCTGCAAATCCAGTGCCTGGCTCTGTTCAGCACCAAAACTGATGGGCGGAATGTGCAAGGTACCGGTATTGCGTGGATACAGGATTAGCGACCATTCGGTACGTACACTGCTGACCCCGTTAACCATGCTGAAACTGTTGCTTTGCGAACGGCTGCGAATTTCAAAATCCTTGAGCAAGGGGGCAAAATCAGGATCGTTACCCACCACACCGTCTGCGGTCAGGGTCAGCGTTACCGGGTCGCCCAAGGCTACCGGATTGCGATCAAGCTGCGCCATGATACTGGCAGCGTGCGCCCACCAGGGTAGACACCCTAACAGTGCAAACAACAGAAACCTTACCATTCTTCACCTCTTGCCTGATTGCCACCACGCTGCTGGTACTGGTATTGAAACTTGCGCCGCCACAAGCCTGCCGGGTCATCAGGGATGCGCCGTAACCACTGTTCCGTGGCTTGCTGTTGCTCCCGTTGCTGCGAGTCCTGCTCGCCTTCCTGCTGACCTGCTTTGTCGGGCTGCTGCTGTTTCCCATCTTGCCCTTGTTGTTTTTGCTGTTCGGCCTGTTTTTCGGCTTCTTTTTCCTTGCCTTCCTTGCCGTATTGTTCAGCTTCAGGGGGATTTTGCTGCTGGCCTTGTTGCCCTTGCTGCCCGTCCTGCTGTTGTTGCTGGCCTTGTTGCCCCTGTTGCCCGTCCTGCTGCTGTTGCTGGTTTTGCGAGTCTTGTTGTTGCTGGCTGGCAGAATCTTGCTGTTGCTGTGGGTTACTACCCTGCTGCTGGTTTTGTTGCCGGGAAGCCGCCTGTTTCAGTATATCCAGATTGTGGCGGGCATCCGCGTGCTGCGGGTCTGTCTGCAAGGCTTTTTCATAAGCCACTATCGCGTCTTCAAACTTGCCCTGTTTTGCCAAGGCATTACCATAATTATAGTACCCGTCAACCGTCGGAGTATTGGCGTACTGGCTGGCAGCACTGGCGTAGTCACGTTGCCGGTAAGCAGCAGCAGCTTTCCATTGCGGGTCATTGAACAGTTTGGCAGCTTCGTCCGGCTGACCATCATCCATCGCTTGCTGCCCTTGCTGGTCGGGTGTCTGCCACAGGTCATTCCAGCCAAATGCTTGCGCCTGCTGGGGTTGGGGCAACAGCAGGCAAACCAGTGCCGCTCCCAGCCAGCCACGCCGGAAAGCCAGCGCTGCCAGCGGCAACAGCAACAATACCAGCCAATAACCTTGGTTGATCCAGGTATCCACCTGTCGCCCATCGTTTGCTGTCAGCTTGCCATCCACGCTGGCCTTCCACTGTTCGCCCAGACTGGCAAGATCGGCATCACCCATCGTGGCCTTGACAAACAAACCCTCCCCAGCTTCAGCAATTGTGGTCAATTCCGCCAGATTGGTGGATGCCACCACGGTTTTACCGTCATTGTCGATCAGGAAGCCGCCCCTGACGCTCGGAATCGGCGCACCAGCTTCACTGCCGACTGCCAACACCGATACCTTATAACCTTGCTTGCGGGCATTTTCAGCAGTTTCCCTAGCAGTATCCGGGTCAGATGCTCCGTCGGTAATCAACAGGATATGCCCTTGCGTTACACCTGCCTGCTTGAGAAGATCGACCGAACGCTGGATGGCAGGTGTTAGCAAACTGCCGGGAGCTGGCATGATTTCCGGCGAAAGATTTTTTACCTGTTCCTGGATAGTCTCCCTGTCATCGGTCAGAGGTGATACCACAAAAGCATCACCGGCAAAGACCACCAACCCCGTCTGTCCGTCTGCCCGTGCCTTGAGAATATCGAGCAACTTGAAACGTGCCAGCGTCAAGCGGTTGGGCTTCTCATCTTCTGCATACATCGACGCGGAAAAATCCATTGCCACTACCAATGCCTGCTGGTTGCGGAACACCGGCACTTCACGCTTGTCCCAAGCAGGCCCCGCCATTGCCACCACCGCTAGCAACAAGGCCACAGACAGGATCAGCAAAGGCATCAAGCCCAAGCGACCAGCCTTGCCACTGAGGACAAACGGCATCAGGTGCTTGTCAATGAGGCGTTCCCACTCGCCCTGCTGTTGGTTACGCAACAGATGGATACCCCACAACAGCGGGATTGCCAGTAATAACCATAGCCATTCGGGATGCATAAAGTGCAAGGTATTCATGCCATCACTCCCGTTCCATACGCAAGGCTGCTGCCAGTAACGTCAACACAAAGGCTGCCAGCAACGGCCAGCGGAACAGTTCCATTTGCGGACGCCATTGCTCTGCCTCCTGTTCGACGGGTTCCAGCCGGTCAAGTTCGGCGTAGATACGCTGGAATTCTTCGGTGTCACGGGCGCGGAAATACATGCCGCCGGTTTTTTCCGCGATGCCCTTGAGGGTGCGTTCATCCAGATCGGCTGCCGGATTCATCAACTGGAAACCGAATACACTGCGCATTTGGTCACTTTCTGAACCAATCCCCACCGTGTAGATTTTCAGGCCAGCGGTTGCTGCCATATCTGCTGCTTCCAGAGGGCTGACACTCCCGGCAGTATTGGCACCATCGGTCATCAAAATCAGCACCCGGTTTTTCTCCGGGCTGGCTTGCAAGCGCTTGAGGGCAAGACCAATCGCATCCCCAATGGCAGTGCGCTCCCCTGCCAGACCAATCGCTGATTCATTCAGCAATTTCAGCACTGTCTGGCGATCAAAGGTCAACGGAGCCTGCAAATACGCCTGATCCCCAAACAGTACCAGCCCAATCCGGTCGCCGCTACGGCTACGGATGAATTCTCCCGCCACCGCCTTGGTTGCCACCAGCCGGTCAACCACCTGCCCGCCGAGGATGAAATCCTGCTCCTGCATACTACCCGACAGGTCGACTGCCATCATCAGGTCACGCCCTGCCACCGGCAAGGCCACCGAGTCTCCGATCCACACCGGGCGGGCAGAAGCTGTCACCAGCGCCACCCATGCCAACGTTGCCAGCAACAAAGCCAGCCAGCCATGCCAGGAACGCGCCAGCAAGCTGTTACCCTGCTGCTGGAAATCCTCCAGAAACGGCACATGCAAGGCCACACCCGCCTGTTGTTGTGCCGGTTTCAGCAGCCAACGTACCAGCCAGGGTATGGGCAACAAGGCAAACATCCACCACCAGAGGAAGTCATACATGGCTTTTCCCCTTTTGCAACCTGATCCACTCGCGGGTGGCACTGACAAAAGCACCGGTTTCCGCATCCGACTCAGGACGGTAGGGCATTTCGGTCAGAAACACTTGCAGATTGCCCTTAAACAACGGCTTGCCTGCTTTCTGGTTGAGGAAATCTACCCATGCTGAACCAGTGAAACCAGCCACCTGTTTACGCCCATACTGGCTGATAGCAACCCGCCGCAACAATACGGAAAGCTCCCGTACCAGCGTGCTGCCATCCCTGCCATACTGGCGGCGCAGGTATTCCAGCTCATGCAAAGCCAGCTCCAGTGCCTGTTCACCCCGTTTTTGCCGCCTCCATAGCCAAACCAACAACAGAATGCCTGCCAGCATCACCAGCATGATGACCCACCAGCCAGGTGCCAGCGGCCACCAGCCAATCGCTTCCGGCAAATGGATGTCGCGCAGTGGCAAATCTTCCGGGTTCATCGCAGCCCCCGTGACAATTTCAGCAAGCGTTCGTTACTGGTATCAGCCGTGGACAGTTGCACCAGCGGAATCCGGTGGCTACGGCTGAATTCCTGCAAGTTTTTGTGCGCCTGTTCGGCACGGACAGCATAGCGTTTGCGCCAGAGTTGCAGCCCCAGATTGACCCACAAACCACGTTTGCCATCGGTCAGGCGCAAACGCCCCTGTTGTGGCAGGTTAGCTTCAAACGGGTCGTGAATGGCAATCAAGGTAAGCTGCGAATGGCGACTAATCATGGCAAGCTGGCGCATGGCAGTCGGGCTGGAATGACGGAAATCACTCAACACAAATACCTGGCTACCCGGCTGGGCAACCCGGCGCAAGCGCGTCCAGCTTGTTTGCAAATCCGTGCGGCTGTGTTCCGCTAGTTGCTCCTTTTCTGCCACCGCATCATGCGTCATGTCGCTCAACTGCCGCAGGAAATGCAAAGCTGCCGAACGGCTGCGGGAAGGCTTGAGTTCCACATGACGGCTGTTTTGCAGGATGCCCCCGATGCGGTCGCCATCCTTGAGTGTTTTCCACAACAGCAAGGCAGCCATTTCTGCTGCGATAACGGCCTTGAAACGCCCACGGGTGGCAAAAAACATCGAAGGACGCAAATCCAGCCACAACAGCACCGGCTTTTCACGCTCTTCCTCAAATACCTTGGTATGGACACGCCCACTACGGGCTGTCACCCGCCAGTCAATGGTACGGATGTCATCACCGGGCTGATAAGGACGCGATTCGGCAAAATCCATCCCGCGCCCCTTGTAGACCGAACGGTGCAAACCGGCATGACGGGCGCGGATATGCTTTTTCGCCAGATACAAAGTACGTACCTGCCCTTGCAGGTTGAGCAGGGAATGCAGGGAACTGAAAATGATCCCCTCACCATTACCTGTGCTGTGTCGCTGCCCAGTGGGCGGAGACGATCGGGTAACACGCCCGCCAGCCATCAGGGGACTGCCACCAGCGCCAACAATTCGTCAATGATATGATTGGCGGTCATGCCATCGGCTTCCGCTTCAAACGTCAACAACAAACGGTGGCGCAACACATCGTGGGCAACTGCCTGCACATCTTCCGGGCTGACGAAATCACGCCCTGCCAGCCAAGCATGGGCACGTGCGCAACGATCCAGCGCCAGGGTGGCACGCGGGCTGCCACCGTAGGCGATACTGCCTGCCAGCGACTTGCCGTAGCGTTCCGGGGTACGGCTTGCCAACACCAGTTGCAGCAAATAGGTTTCCACCTTGTCTGCCATGTAAACGTTCAGGACATCCTGCCGTGCCAGACGCACATCTTCGCGGCTGACCAGCGGGGCAACCACCTCTTTCTCACGCTTGACCTGCTGCATGGCTTCCTTACGCCCCAGATGCAGGATGACCTTTTCTTCTGCGGGAGTTGGGTAATCCACAATCACATGCATCAGGAAACGGTCGAGCTGGGCTTCCGGCAAATGGTACGTACCTTCCTGCTCGATCGGGTTCTGGGTCGCCATCACCAGGAAAGGTTCCGGCAAATTCCAAGTTGTGCCCGCCACCGTAATCTGACGCTCCGCCATCGCTTCCAGCAAGGCAGACTGCACCTTGGCGGGCGCACGGTTGATTTCATCCGCCAGAATCAGGTTGTGAAACAACGGGCCTTTCTGGAAATGGAACGTACCATCGTTCGGGTGGAATACTTCCGTGCCGGTAATGTCGGCTGGCAACAGATCCGGGGTAAACTGGACACGATGAAAATCACCTTCGATCCCTTGCCCCAGCATCTGGATGGCACGGGTTTTAGCAAGCCCGGGAGCACCTTCCACCAACAAGTGTCCATCTGCCAGCAAGGCAATCATCAGGCGGTTGATCAGGGACTTTTGACCAATGATTTTGCTTTGCAAATACTGGGACAACTTGTCAAAATTTTCTTTTTGGTTCATGTTCGCTAGCGTTATATGGGTGTAGGCGAAATATACGCGCCCTCTTCCCGTGGTTTCAAGTTAATCATCGTTAATCTCAACCGGACTACCATGAGCATCCAGACCCAGATTGAGCAGAAAATCCAGCAAGCCATGCAGCCCGACTTCCTCGAAGTCGTCAATGAAAGTCATATGCACAACGTGCCTCCCGACTCCGAGTCGCACTTCAAGGTGACGGTTGTCAGCAGCCAGTTCAATGGGAAAATGCTGATTGCACGCCATCGACAGATTAATGGCATTCTGGCAGAAGAACTCAGCGGCAAGATTCACGCACTGGCCTTGCACACCCTGACACCGGATGAGTATTTTGCCAAGGCAGGCAAGGTGGCGGATTCACCCTTGTGCATGGGTGGCGGTAAATAACAGGCTCATGCCAGTATCCCGTCATTTGTGACGGATTAGCCAGCAACCGTGAATTTTGGGGTCACGCTGAAAATCTTCCGGTAGGGATTGCAGCCGGTAATCCTGTACTGCATACGCACGCTCAATACCCGGATCAAGTTTGAATTTGCGGAAATTGTTGGAAAACACCAGCGTCCCGTCTTTTTCCAGCAAACGCATACAGTCGCGGATCAATTGCACATGGTCACGTTGCACATCAAACACATCATCCATGCGTTTGGAATTGCTGAAGGTTGGCGGATCCAGAAAAATCAGGTCATAACGGCTTTTGCAACGTTCCAGCCATTCAAGCGCGTTGGCTTGGACGAAACGGTATTTGTAAGGATCAAGACGCAAACCATTCAGGGCAAAATTGTCTTCCGCCCAGTCGAGATAGGTAGCTGACATATCCACACTATCAACCCGCGTTGCCCCACCGACAGCCGCGTGCACACTGACCGTTCCGGTGTAGCAGAACAAGTTGAGCACGGCTTTGCCGCTGGCATGTTGCTGCATCCAGTAACGCATCGGGCGGTGGTCGAGGAATAGCCCTGTATCCAGATAATCGGTCAGGTTGACCTTGAGCTTGACCCCGTACTCGCTGACAGTCAGTGCCTGTTCTGCCCTGCCCTGTTTTTCATACTGGTTGCGGCCTTTCTGCTGTTTGCGCTGTTTCAGCACAATATGGTCAGGGCGCACGCCCAGCGCCTCAGGCAGAGTCATCAATGCCTGTTCCAGCCGCTGTTGCGCGGTTTTTTCGTCAATGGTTTTCGGCGGGGCATACTCCTGCACATGCAACCAGTCAGCATAGCGGTCAACGGCAATGGCATATTCGGGAATGTCTGCATCATAAACACGATAAGCATTGGTATGCCCACGCTTGATGAAAGGTTTCAGCTTGCGCAGGTTTTTGCCAATACGGTTTGCCAAATCGTCAGCAAACAGAACAGCGGGGCGTTCCTTCTGCACCAGTCGATCCAGCGTGTAGAGCTTGCATTCGGCTTCACTGTTAAGGAAACGGTATTCCTTGCTATAGAACAGTTCCGTTAGGGGAAACGGGGCGGCAGCATCACAAAAAATGCCGCCCCGGAAACCTTCCGGCAGTGCAGCAAGACGCTGGCCTAGCTGCTGGTAGGCAGGGCGCAGGGCTACAGCAGTGCTGGTTTCCTCATAAGGCAACAGGGTAATGACCATGCCTGCACTATCAGGGGAAGCAGGGAGCAGGCAGGATACCGGCAAACCGGCAGCCTGCCAGTCAGTCCTCACATTGAACAGAGCTGCGGGGTTGCCTTCAGCCGCGAAACTGAAGCGGTTGGCATTGGCGAGGCCGGTTTGCTGGCGTTGCCGGGCTTGCTCACGCAAGGTTAACCACAGTGCAGCGTCATGGCCTAACCAGCGGTCAGCGACTGTTTTGCCGCGCAACAGGCCGGGAGCAATGTCGAACGCCATCAATGCGCCTTCGATCAACAGGGTACTGCTACTGCACAGCGGATCAAACAGCGACAGATGAGCCGCATCACTGGTCAGCATGACAGGCCAACCGGCACGGGTCAGAATGGCGCAGGCCAAGTTTTCACGCAGGGGCAGATGTGCATCCGGGTCATGGTAGCCACGCTGATGCAGGCTCTGCTGGTTGAGTTCCAGACCAATACTGGCATTACCCTTGTGCAGGTTAACCACCACCACAATGTCCGGGCTGTTGCTGACACTGGGGCGTTCACCGTGCTTGCTGCGGAACTGGTCGCCGATCTGATCCTTGACCCACTGCGCCCCAAACTGGGTATTGCGGATGTCGTCGTTCAGACCGAAAAAACGCACCTTGAGCGTGCCATCCGGGCGCACATGCTGATCCCAGGGAATGGAATGCAACAGGGCTTGCAGCTCAGTCTGATCCTTGCCAAAACCTTGAGCCAGTTGCAGGGTGGCGCGGGAAGCAAGGCGGCTCCACAGCATGACATTGTAACCAAAGCGCAAATCGCCGCTGGCTTGCACCCCGGCATGACCGATTTTGACCTGTTCAGCCCCAAGAGCCAGCAATTCATCAGCCAGTAACGGCTCAATAAACTGCGGACAGGCAAAAAACCATGAGAAAGAATCCGTATTGTCTGCTTGCATCGGGAAAACCGGGTTAATGTAGCCTACATGATGGCGACCGGATATGACCCCAGCACCCTGATAACTTCAGCTTCGCTGCGCAATGCATCCAGTGCCTTGCGGATCGGCGCGTCCTGCTCATGCCCACGCACATCAAGGAAGAACAGGTATTCCCAGTTGGTGGTTTTGGAAGGACGCGATTCAATGCGCGTCATGTCCACCCCATTTTCCGCCAGCGGTTTCAGCAAGTGATACAACGAACCTGGCTGATTGCGAGTGGAAACCAGCAACGACGTGCGGTCATTGCCACTCGGTGAGACGGTTTGATCACCGATAATGAGGAAACGGGTGGTGTTGTTTGGGTTATCTTCGATACTTTCCTGTGCCATCTGCAAACCATAAATCGGTGCAGCCTGACGGCTACCAATTGCCGCAGCACAGGCATCCAGTGACGCCAAACGCGCGGCTTCGGCATTGCTACTGACCGGAATGCGTTCTGCTTGCGGCAGGTGTTTGTCCAGCCAGTAACGGCACTGTGCCAATGATTGCACATGGGCATACACCTTTTGCACATTGCGCCAATCCGCATTCAGGCACATCAGGTTTTGATGGATGCGCAAGCTCACTTCCCCGCAAATGCGCAAGCCCGATTGCACAAACATATCCAGCGTGTGGTTCACCACACCCTCAGTGGAATTTTCAATCGGCACAACCCCGTAGCGTACCCTGCCCGCTTCCACTTCACGAAACACTTGCGGGATCGAATCCACCGGCAAAGTGGCAACGCTCATGCCGAAATGCTTGAAGGTGGCTTCCTGGGTGAATGTTCCCGCAGGCCCCAGATAGGCAATGCGCATCGACTCTTCCAGGGCAAGGCAGGAAGCAATGATTTCACGGAACAAGTGGGTAATTTGCTCATTGCGCAGCGGCCCTTCATTCAGCGCCTGCATCCGCGCGAGGATTTGCGCCTCACGTTCCGGGCGGTAGAATTTGGCATTGGGGTCTTCCGCCAGTTTGATATGCGCAACTTCTTCGGCACAGCGGGCGCGTGCATTCAACAATTCCAGAATTTGCGTATCCAGCGTGTCAATACGTTCACGCAAGGCTGCCAGCCCTTCACTCATAATAACCGTACCTTCAGGACTCCGGGGATGGCGGCTAATGCTGCCAGGGTATCATCACCCACGGCAGAATCCACATCCATCAGCGTATAAGCCATATTGCCTTTGGAATCATTCAGCATGTGGGCGATATTGACGCCAGCCTGCCCTAACACATGCGAAATTTTACCCAGCATATCCGGGTTATTACGGTTCACCACGGCAATACGTGCCAGCCCGGTGCGCCGCAGTTTCACATTCGGCAAGTTGACGGAATTGCAGATATTACCGTTTTCGAGGTAATCACGCACCTGATCAGCCACCATGATGGCACAATTTTCCTCTGCTTCGCGGGTAGTCGCCCCTAGGTGCGGCAATGCCACCACCCGTGGATTGGTGCGCAACAGGTTGCTGGGAAAATCGCACACATAAGCATAAACCTTGCCGCTTTCCAACCCTGCCAGTACCGCACTATCATCAAGGATGCCGTTACGGGCAAAATTGAGCAGCACCACCCCATCCTTGAGTTTGTGCAGGCTGTCGGCATTGATCAGGTTGCGGGTGCTGTCGATCAGAGGAACGTGGAAAGTGATGAAATCGGCCTGGGCAAGCAAGGTATCAATATTGGGAGCTGCTTCCACATCCGCATCCAGTTGCCAGGCACGTTCAATGGTAATGGTGGGGTCATAGCCGATCACGTTCATGCCAAGGCTACGGGCAGCATTGGCGATCCTGACCCCGATTGCCCCCAACCCGACCACGCCTAACGTTCTGCCGGGAAGCTCGAAACCACTAAAGTTTTTCTTGCCTTTTTCAGCATTGACCAAAATTTCTTCGTCTGTTCCCTGAAGATTGCGCACAAAATTCAGCGCAGGGCTGATATTGCGGCAAGCCATCAACATTCCTGCAATTACCAGCTCCTTGACCGCGTTGGAATTAGCTCCAGGAGCATTGAACACGACCACCCCCTTTTCAGACAAGGCAGCAATCGGCACATTATTTGTGCCCGACCCGGCACGAGCCACCGCCAGCAAGTTGTCAGAAAACGGGTAATCATGCAGTTTGAAAGAACGCAGCAAAATGGCGTCAGCCTCGGGCTGGTTGTCAGAAACGTTGTAACGGTCGGCAGGCAGGCGGTTCAAGCCTTTGGCAGAAATAGTGTTTAGGGTTTGAATTTTATACATGGGGCACATCCTGTGGTTTTACCCCTCACCCCAACCCCTCTCCCTCAAGGGGAGAGGGGCTAAGAGAAGAGGCTTGTCAATTTTGATCTTGTTCCCCTCTCCCCTTGAGGGAGAGAGGTTGGGGTGAGGGGTTCTTACCCGTTCTTTTGCGCAAAGTCCCGCATAAAGCTAACCAGCGCATCCACACCTGCTTCCGGCATGGCGTTGTAGATGCTGGCACGCATTCCACCAACCGAACGGTGGCCTTTCAGGGTAGTCAAACCCACTTTGGCCGCTTCACTCAGGAACGGCTTGTCGAGGTCGGCATTCGCCAGCGTGAACGGCACATTCATCCACGAACGGCAGTCAACGGCAACCGGGCTATTGTAGAAACCGCCAGATGCTTCGATGGCACTGTACAGTTTCTGTGCTTTGCGTTCGTTAAGAGCCGCCATGCCTGCCAGACCGCCTTGCTGCTTGATCCACTGGAACACCAGCCCGGACAAATACCACGCATAGGTTGATGGGGTGTTGTACATGGATTCATTGTCAGCATGGATTTTGTAATCGAACATGGTCGGTGTACCGGCAATGGTTCCCCCAATCAAATCTTCACGCACAATCACGATGGTCAAACCCGCAGGGCCAATATTCTTCTGTGCACCCGCATAGATCAACCCAAACTGGCTAACATCCAATGGGCGTGACAGGATAGTGGACGACATGTCCGCCACCAAAGGCACATCGCCGCTTGCTGGCACAAACGGGAATTCCACCCCACGGATGGTTTCGTTCGGGGTGTAATGCAGGTAAGCCGCATCCGGGTCGCATTTCCAGCTATCGAAAGCCGGTACACTGGTGTAATTGCCTTCCTTGCTGGAAGCGACCACATTCACATTGCCATATTTTTTGGCTTCCTTGATTGCTTTGACTGACCAGTCGCCGGTATCGACGTAATCGGCCGTGGTTTTGCCACGCAACAGGTTCATCGGGATCATCGCAAACTGGCTGCTGGCTCCACCTTGCAGGAACAGCACCTTGTAGTTCGACGGAATACCCATGATTTCACGCAAATCGGCTTCTGCCTGTGCCGCGATGGACATGTATTCCTTGCCCCGATGGCTCATTTCCATCACCGACATGCCGCTACCGTTCCAGTCGAGCATTTCGGCTTGAGCTTGTTCAAGGACAGACTGTGGCAACATGGCAGGGCCTGCGCTGAAATTGAATACTCTCGTCATAATAGTACTTTAGCTCCTATTCCTCAGCAGTTTCTTCAAGTGAATCTTCGTTGCTATCGGTCAGAATTGGTGCAATCTGCACCAGTTTCTCACCTTCGTTGAGGCGGATCAGGGTCACGCCCTGGGTATTGCGCCCGACGATGGAAACATCCGCAACCGGCGTGCGCACCAGCGTGCCACCATCGGTAATCAGCATAATCTGGCACTCGTCCTTGACCTGCACCGCCCCCACCGCATTACCATTGCGTTCGGAAGTCTGGATAGCGATCACACCCTGCCCGCCACGCCCTTGCGCAGAGAATTCATCCACACGGGTGCGCTTGCCGTAGCCGTTTTCGGTGGCAATCAGCAACTCACCTTCACCGACAATGATCAGCGCATTGACTTCCTGACCATCATCCATACGGATGCCTCGTACCCCTGCGGCAGTACGCCCCATCGCCCGCACATCAGATTCATGGAAGCGGATAGCCTTGCCCGAGGTGCTGAACAGCATCACGTCGTTGTCGCCATTGGTGACAGCTACATCCACCAGTTTGTCACCATCACGCAAATCCACCGCGATAATCCCGGCAGTACGTGGACGTGAGAATTCGGTCAGTGGGGTCTTTTTCACCGTACCTTCGGAAGTTGCCATGAAGATGTATTTGTCTTCGGCGTATTCACGGATTGGCAGTACAGCATTGATACGTTCGCCCTCTTCCAGTGGCAGCAGGTTGACCATCGGTTTGCCGCGTGCACCACGTCCGCCCATCGGTAACTGGTAGACTTTCAACCAGTACATGCGCCCACGGCTGGAGAAGCACAGCAAAGTGTCATGCATACTGGCAACGAACAGTTTTTCGATGAAATCTTCGTCTTTCATCGCGGTAGCGGCCTTGCCTCGCCCGCCACGCTTCTGCGCCCGGTAAGTGTCAAGGGTTTGCGCTTTGGCATAACCGGCGTGCGAAAGCGTGACCATGACTTCCTCGTCGGCAATCAGATCTTCCATACTCAGGTCTTCGCCGACCACATTAATTTCGGTGCGGCGCTTGTCACCGTAGGTATCACGTACCAGCAGCAATTCATCGCGGATTACTTGAATCAAACGGTCAGGATTGGCAAGGATTTCCAGCAAATCGGCGATTTTATCGAGTAATTCGCGGTATTCGGCAAGGATTTTGTCCTTTTCCAGACCAGTCAAACGGTGCAGACGCAGGTCAAGAATGGCTTGGGCTTGCACTTCTGACAGCCAGTAACCATCAGGGTGGATACCGTATTGCGCGGGTAAATCATCCGGGCGGCAGGTATCCGCACCAGAACGGGTCAACATGTCAGTGACAATGCCCGGATTCCACGCACGCGCCAGCAAGCCGATTTTGGCATCGGCAGGGCTAGGGGCAGCCTTGATCAGATCAATGATTTCGTCGATGTTAGAAAGTGCAATCGCCAAACCTTCCAGAATGTGTGCCCGTTCGCGTGCCTTGCGCACTTCAAAAATGGTACGGCGGGTCACGACTTCACGGCGGTGGCGCAGGAAGGCTTCCAGCACTTCTTTCAAGTTCAGCAAGCGCGGCTGACCATCTACCAGCGCAACCATGTTGATGCCGAACACGCTCTGCATCTGGGTTTGCTTGTAGAGGTTGTTCAGGATCACTTCGCCGGATTCGCCGCGCTTGAGTTCGATCACCATGCGCATCCCGTCCTTGTCGGACTCGTCGCGCAATTCGGAGATGCCTTCGAGCTTTTTCTCTTTCACCAGTTCGGCGATTTTTTCCAGCAAACGCGCTTTGTTGACCTGATACGGTAACTCGGTAACGATGATGGTTTCGCGGCTGGTACGGCTATCCACTTCGATTTCAGCACGAGCACGGACGTAGATGCGCCCTTTGCCGGTACGGTAGGCTTCGCGGATACCACGTGCGCCGTTGATGATGCCCGCAGTAGGGAAATCAGGCCCCGGCAGGTAGGTCATCAGGTCGCTGATGTCCATATCCGGGTCTGCCAGCAGTGCCAGGCAGGCATTGACGGTTTCAGTCAGATTATGGGGTGGAATATTGGTTGCCATCCCCACCGCGATACCGGATGAACCGTTAATCAGCAAATTGGGCAAGCGGGTCGGAAACACCGAAGGTTCACGTTCATTGCCGTCGTAGTTGGGGACGAAATCAACGGTTTCCTTGTCGATGTCGAGTTGCAACTCGTGGGCAATCTTCGACATACGGATTTCGGTGTAACGCATCGCAGCGGGCGCGTCACCATCCACCGAGCCAAAGTTGCCCTGACCGTCGATGAGCATGTAGCGCAGTGAAAACGGTTGCGCCATACGTACCGCCGTATCGTAAACAGCAGTGTCACCATGTGGATGGTATTTACCGATCACGTCACCGACGATACGTGCCGATTTCTTGTAGGGTTTGTTCCACTCGTTACCCAATTCGCTCATGGCGAAAAGAACACGCCGGTGGACTGGCTTTAGTCCATCCCGCACATCGGGTAACGCACGTCCGACGATGACACTCATGGCGTAGTCCAAGTAGGACTTGCGCATTTCATCTTCGAGGTTTACAGGAAGAATTTCCTTGGCAAATGTGGCCGTCATTATTGTTCGATCGCATAAAACAGAAGTGCGGGATTATATCAGAAAGATGCCTGCTTGTGCGCTATGTTGCTGTCTTGACGGAAAAGAAAATAGGGCATCGTCCTGACGCCCGGAGTAGTGTGTAGTGAGGGAATGTGTTTTTTATGATTAGCTATGTGTGTGTAAGTGTGGCCTTAATATTAGCATGATCTAATATAGATTCCTAGAGCCTGTTACATGACTGCGCTAAAAAATTTCTGCCGTGACAACAAGATAACCCATCCAGTTGCCCTTTGTAGAATTCCACTTCCCCTACCAAGGTTTCTTTGCTATACCACTCCATGAATTCCCAATACTTAGCATTGGGAATTTCAATATTAATCGAGAGGAGGTATTTTTTATATGTTCAAACAATTGTCACTCAGCAGCCTGTGCCTGCTGGCTGTGGTATCCACCACGCAGGCTCAGGCTGGTGAATTCATGGATGCAGCTTGGGCAAAACAAGCCTGTGATGCCTGGAATACAGACGCAACATTAACTGCCGGACTGATGGATACCGACGGCTATTCATGGATAAAAAACGATGCAGGCAGAGGCTATAAACTCATACAGATGTATCGCACAAGCTGCGGCGAAGCCAGCAAGGTGCAACTGAACATTAGTCTGCAAGGTAACAAAGCCATGTGCAACTACGGCGGAGCCACCGATGGCAAAGCCATGAATTTTGATGTCGACTATCTGATGCACGCCAAAGATACCGACTGGACATGCATGGGCAATGGCGACTTTGGCTGTGGAGCGATGGGAGCCATGATGTCCGGCAAGCTCAATTTCAAAGGCCCCAAGATGGAAGCCATGAAAGTTATGTCCCCGTTTGAAAGTTTCCTCAAACTGACTGGCAAAGTGCCAGGCAATAAAACCGAGTGCAAAACCCAGTAAAATCCTGCAATAACCCTGCACAACAAACGGCCTGATGATGAAAATTGTCAGGCTGCTTTGACTTTACTCTGCGCAAACAGTGCAACACCGGGCAAGCGTGCTATAGTTGCCCCATCACGATTGCAACAAGAATTAATCATGTCCGAACAACATCAACCACCAGCAACGACCTCCCCTCTGTGCAAGCTATCCCGTTCCCTGATCCTGCGTATCCTGCTCGTCAGCCTGTTGGGGCTACTGGCTGCACTCTTGCTTTTCCCTATTAAAGGCATTGTTCAGCAACGCAGTAACGATCAACAGGCAGCTCTGCAAACCATCGCTCATCATTGGGGAGAACGGCAGGTTGTGATTGGCCCGGTACTGGTCGTGCCATATGTCGAACATTTTACCAATGTTGACACCGTTACCGATGCCAATGGGCAAAGCAGCGTAGTCAGCAAGGACTTTTACAACGATCGTACTGCCATCCTGTTACCCAAAAACCTGGAAATCCGTACCGACATTAAAGAAGAATACCAGCAACAAGGAATGCACAACGCCCTCCTCTACAACGCAAATATCAGTCTGACCGGGCAGTTTGATCATGCGGTGTTGCTGGGGGCTGATGAAGGTGAACGGCGTATCCAATGGGACAAGGCATACGTCATGGTTGGCGTCAGCGATACCAAGGCACTGGACATCGCCTCCAGTTTTTTCTGGAAAGATGAACGCATTGCCCTGCAACCGGGAACGCGCCTGCTCAGTTTGCTGCCCAACGGTTTTCACGCACCTTTGCCTGCAGAAGAAAACAGCGCAGCCACCCATGAGTTCAAACTCAACCTGAACCTGCGTGGCAGTGATGGTCTATTTTTTGCCCCCCTGGGAGAATCCAGCAAGGTACGCATGAGTTCAAGCTGGCTTTACCCGAACTTTCAGGGCAGTTTGTTGCCGGGTAAGCAGGAAACCAGCGAACAAGGCTTTAATGCAGAATGGGAAATTCCGCATCTGGTACGCGACTATCCGCAATACTGGATACTCGACGGCAAGCAAAGCTATTCGCTGGAAAATTTCCTGATTGGTGTCAACTTTCATGAAAAGTCATCGCTTTACCCGCAAATCCTGCATCTAGTTCCCTTTGGAGGGGTGTTCATCGGGCTGGCTTTCATGCTGTTGCTGGCGGCGGAGCAACGTATCAAGCGGCGTTTGCACCTGCTGCACTATGGGCTGGTTGCTATGGGCTTGTTGGCGTTTTTCCTGATCTTGCTGGCACTGGCAGAACAAATTGGGTTCCTGTACGCCTATCTGGTAGCAGCAACCCTGACCGCACTGACAATCAGCATATATACGGGCAGCATCCTGCGCAGCAGATTCAGTGCATTTGGCATGTTGTTGTTGCTGGCATCGCTGTATGCGGGGCTGTTCTGGCTAAGAGAAATGACAAGCTATACCTTGATGGCGGGGGTTGGTCTGCTGACGGCGGTAACATTCCTGATGATGATTGCCACGCGCCATCTCAAAGCGGCTGACTGACTCACTCTGCGCCAGACGCAGACCCGGATGAAGCAGGCGGGCGGCGTCTGCGCCTGCGCCGTTTTTGCGCATCAGCCCCACCATCACGCACAACCTCACTCGTTGGCGCGGGTGCTTCTGCTGCGACAACTTTCGGCTTGCTACCGCCCTGCGATGATCTTTGCGGGGGACTGCTACGACGAGCCGGACGCTTGCCATCACGCGGATGCTGTCCAGCACGTTCCCGCTGAACACGCTGCGGGCGTTGCAAATCGGCAGGCAGCAAGTCTGCACTGATCTTTTCAACCGGAATCGGCTTGCCGGTATATGCCTCGATTTCCGGCAGATAAAAAGCAGTATCTTCACAGGCAAAGCTGTGCGCTTCTCCTGATGCCCCTGCGCGTGCGGTACGCCCAATACGGTGTACATAGTCTTCCGCCAGTTGTGGCAAATCGAAATTGAACACATGGGTAACATCTGGAATGTGCAAACCACGTGCAGCCACATCGGTCGCAATCAGCACCTGGAATTCGCCTGACTCGAATGCCTTGAGCAGTTTTTCACGCTTGCTCTGGCGTACATCCCCGGAAATCAGCTCAGAACTGATGCCATTGCCACGCAAATAATCGTCAATCCGCTCAGCAATATGTTTGGTATTGACGAATACAATCGCCCGAAACGGCTTGTGCTTGCGGATCAGGCCAATCAATAGCGGAACCTTTTCCTCATTGGCCGGAAAATACACATGCTCGACAATATTGTCAGCCCGCACAGACTCTGCTTCTATTGTCACCTGCTGTGGGTTGTTCATGTGTTCATACGCCAGTTCCAGCACCCGCTGGGAAAGCGTGGCAGAAAACAGCATGTTCAGGCGCTGGGTCGGCGGTGGCAACTTGCGCATCAGATAACGCACATCCTGAATGAAACCCATGTCGAACATGCGGTCAGCCTCATCCAGCACCATTGCCTGCGCATATTTCAGGGTAAAAACCTGCTGTTTCCAGTAATCAATGACCCGCCCCGGCGTACCAATCAGCACATCCACCGGCTGCTCAAACTGGCGGCGCTGCTTTTCATAACCCGCCCCACCGTAGACCAATACGGAACGCAACCCCGTATGCTTGCCCAGTTCCTCGGCATCCCGCGCGATCTGGATTGCCAGCTCACGAGTAGGCGCCAGAATAATGCAGCGCACGCAACCTGCTTGTGCTTCCGGCAAAGGATTTTTCAACAGATGCTGAAAGACGGCAATCAGAAATGCGCCGGTTTTGCCCGTACCAGTTTGCGCCTGACCTGCCACATCCCGACCTGACAACGCTAAGGGCAAAGTCTCAGCCTGAATACGGGAACAAAACTCAAATCCCGCCTCGCGGACGGAAGCTAGTAGACGCTCATCCAGCGGGAAATGATCGAAACGTGTTTGACTTAAGTAGAAATTTTCCATCTGCGGAGAATACCACACTGAGTGCATGGCAGTGACAAAAAGCAAGTCAAATTGCCTGCTAATTTTCTGAAACTAACATCAATAGACCAAATGTCGACAAGGCAATTCCCGCCTGTCGACAATATTAGGTTTTACTGATGAAAATCAGGACTTATGTATTTCAAAAGTCGACACATTAGCTTATCATTCGACGCCTCTTTTTATATTTCGCGAAGATTGTCGACATTTAGACGCGCTACCGGAGGCGACACATGAACACAACAGCCACGCTGGCACAGCACCTTGCCAGTACTTTGGGTATCCAGAATCTGAAAAACATTTACTGGAACCAGTCATCTCCTGTGCTGTACGAACAAGCACTTAACCGCCAGGAAGGCAAAATCAGTACAGATGGCGTATTCGTGGCCTACACAGGAACCTTTACCGGACGTGCCCCCAACGACAAATTTACGGTGGATGATGCCGGTTCACACGACAAAGTGTGGTGGGGCAAAGTCAACAAAGCCATTTCCGAAGAACATTTCGACAAAATTCTAGCGGATGCCACTGCCTTTCTGGCAAACAAGGAAGTCTTCGTGCAGGACTTGCTGGCAGGCGCAAGCGAAACAGATGAACTGCCTGTCCGCATCGTGACTCAATACGCTTGGCACGCCCTGTTTGCCCGCAATATGTTTATTCGCCCGGACGACCTAGGGCGCAAACTGGATATTACCGAGCCGCAATTTACCGTCATCCATGTCCCTGACATGCAAGCTGACCCGGCTATCCACGGCACAAACTCCACTGCATTCATCCTGGTCAACCTGTCCCGTGGCCTGGTGCTGATTGGTGGAACCCATTACGCCGGTGAAATCAAGAAATCCATTTTCTCGGTGCTCAACTACCTTCTGCCACAGCGTGGCATCATGTCCATGCACGCCTCTGCCAACGTGGGGCAGGCGGGTGATGTTGCCATCCTGTTCGGCCTGTCAGGTACTGGCAAAACCACCCTGTCTGCCGACCCGAACCGCGCCCTGATCGGTGACGATGAACACGGCTGGAGTGACGATGGCGTGTTCAATTTGGAAGGCGGTTGTTATGCCAAAGTCATTAACCTGTCCCCCGAGCAAGAGCCACTGATCTACAAGACCACCCAGACTTTTGGTACTGTGCTGGAAAACGTGGTGATGAATGAGGACACCCGTCAACTGCTGCTGGATGACAACAGCATCACGGAAAACACCCGCGCCAGTTACCCGATCACGCAGATTCCGGGTTCCCTGTACCCTGGCAAAGCCGGTCATCCCAAGCACATCATCATGCTGACCTGCGATGCATTCGGTGTACTACCACCGATTTCCAAGCTGACCACCGAACAGGCGATGTACCACTTCATTTCTGGCTATACTGCCAAAGTTGCCGGTACGGAAAAAGGTGTTACAGAACCCACCGCCACCTTCAGCACCTGCTTTGGCGCACCATTCATGGCATTGCACCCATCCGTTTATGCTGATTTGCTGGGCAAGAAAATCAATGAGCACGGCGTTTCCTGCTGGTTGGTTAATACTGGCTGGACAGGTGGCGGTTACGGCGTCGGCAAGCGCATGAACATCCACCATACCCGCAGTATGGTCAATGCAGCCCTGAATGGTGATCTGGATAATGTAGAAACCCGCACTGACCCTGTATTCGGCCTGAACATCCCTGTTGCCTGCCCTGGCGTTCCTGCCGATGTTCTGGATCCATCCTCTACCTGGACTGATAAACAGGCATACACTGATAAAGCCAGCCGATTAGCGATGTCATTCCATCAGAACTTTGCCCAGTACAGTGAAGGTGTAGCTGACTCCATCCGGGAAGCAGCGCCATTGGTCGGGCGCGACTAATTGTTCTCATTAGGTTGTTGAATAATAAAAACCGCACCCATGAGTGCGGTTTTTTTATGCACATTGAAAGCTGTTGCCGGTACGGTCTGCTCACAACCAGCACCAGTCAAACGCTCGAAATGATAAAAATAGCCGAATCATGCCAATAATTTTTTTTATTTTTGACTACTTTTTATATTTTTTGACTAAATTTCATCTATACTAGGGTTAAGGCTAGGTTAAGGTTCTGGAGTATCAGAGATTGTGAATGCCTTTGCTTGGTCGCATAGAGTTGGGATCACAAGGAGGTTATTTATGTGTGTCAAAGCAGCAGTACGTCATTGGATGTTGGTGTCATGTCTGGCAATAGGTTTTCTGGCTGTACCGGCGCAAGCCGTCGAAAGTTCAGGAGGAAGCGTCAATCTGGTAGCTACGCTGAAAGATGGTCCGGCAATGCGCCCTGTGGACTGGAAGGTTTACCGCATTGACAACAACAGTGTCATCAAAAGTACCCGCAGCCATTCCCTGAATTTGCCGCTCAGCCCCGGCACTTACAAAGCGGTTGCCACCCTGAATGACGTCAGCCGCAACCGGACATTCACCGTTAACAACAGCGGTCAGGTGAATATCGTTATTGCGATGGACTAACACAAAAGTCTTTTTCCGCACTGCCTACAGACCCGGAATCGTTGCCCTGTTTTTGCCGGTTCCGGGTTTTTTACCGGTAGCTATCGTCAATGTGATGTGGTGACTACCTACCAAAGGCTCTTACCCGCCAATGCCATTGCCAATTCCAGCATGTCATCCCACAAACGTTGTGAATGACGAGAAACATCCTGCCCCACCCCTTTACTGTGCCGGTCAAGCCGTGCAGCCAAGCTGAACAGGGGTGTCCAGTCTACACCCATCATGCGCCGCAATGCTTTCTGGAAAGTATCCTGACGAGGCTTGGGCATTCTCATCAGTAGCGGTTGCAGGGATGCACCACTACGCAAACTTTCACAGCCACTATAGAGTTGACGCAATAAATCAGCCAGTGCCCACAGCAGTAACGGTGGTGCGGTGTCTTCCTCCTGCAAAACCTGCATGATGTGGCGGATACGGCGCATATCTTGCGTCAGGATAGCGTCTGCCAGATCAAACACACTGAAACGGGAACTGTCTGCCACTACATTCATGATGTCTGCTGCCGAGACAGGCTGGCGACCAAACAACAAAGCCAGCTTGCCGATTTCCTGTACCGCTGCCAGCAGATTGCCCTCCACCCGTTCAGTCAGGTAACGCACCGCTTCCGTATCCGGTTGCAAACCGGCATGACGCATCCGTTTCGCAATCCATGCTTGGGTCTGGGCAGCATTCAACTCCCAAACCTGTACCATGACCCCGACCTGTTCAACTTTTTTTACCCAAGCTGCACTTTTACAGGCTTTATCCAGTTTGCCGGTCTGGAGCAACAGCACCTTGTCACTCGGCAAGTAATCCAGATAGTGCTGCAAGGCTTTGGTTCCAGACAAGCCAGCCTTGCAGGTCTGCATCCGCACATCCAGCAGCTTTTTGTCGGCAAACAGGGAGAGTGCCCCGGCAGCGTCATACAACACATTCCAGTCGAATTGTGCATCCACACTCAATACGTCACGCTCGCTGAAACCACGTGCTGCCGCCACTTTACGGATGGCATCAGCCGTTTCCATCACTTGCAGCGGCTCATCCCCACTAATCAGGTAAACCGGAGCCAGTGTATGGCGAAGATGTTCCTCAATCTGCTCAGCGCGGACTTGCATGTTATGACCTGTCTCGGAATATAAAGGAAATGTGGCAGCCATCTATCCATAATTTATAGAGCCTTGTCCAGCCTGTGCACGCCCTGCGGGCAGATTTACTCCATAATACGGCAAGGTTTCCCGCAACGAGGCTTGCAATCCATGACTGTTACCAACCGGCATACCTTTCACAACCAGCGTCTGCTACAAAATGCCTGCGCCTTACACCCTGATCATTATGCTGCATTATCCAACCGTTATTGTGTCAATGGGCGCATCCTTGCGCCTACCGGCAAACTTGCTGAACCTGCTGCCTTTGAACCACGCATGGATTTTATCCCGGAAACAGCCCTGCCCCACTTCCCGTCCTGTTGGCACGACCCTTTGATATTGCCGGACAACCTTTCCAACACACAACCAACACCGCTCAAACCTGCCCTGCCCAAAACCCGCATGGTATGGAAACACGGGCATGGGGTCATCGAAAAAGTTGACAGATTAACCGGTGAAATCATGCATCTGGCAGAAGAATATCTGGATAAAACCACCAGTAATATCATGCCGGTGACAAACTGAGTTTTTTTAATGTTACGCGGGTTTTTTCGCCTGTTTTTGTTTAGAATCCATCCCACCGGATTTCATGAACCTGCAACAAGAACAAGCTGATGAACACAATTTTTCAACCTCAAGCGCTCCGCTGGCTGTCGCTGGCTACCGGATTATTGCTGATACCGCCAGCACTGGCGGAAACATCTGCTGTCTGCATGTCACAAGTCATTGCTCCGGCACTGTATCAACCTGCCACGGAAACAGTCACAGTCCATGAGAGCAGCACTGCCTACACCACCACACCGGTAAAGATTGGTCATGGTGAACGTAAGGTCAAGGTTGCCGATGCATACCTTGACTACGAGATCATTCCGGCAAAATTCGGTGAAGTCACCGAAATGGTCGAAGTTGAACGTGAACGGGTAGAAATCGAGACATTGCCCGCCACTTACCGTACCGAAACCAAACGCATCAAGATCAAGGATGCCACCACCCGCTGGAATCCTGACTGCCCTGCCGTTGCATCAGCCAGCCAGACGGATATTCCAGCTCATTGCCTGCTTGAAGTTCCGGCAGAATACACGGAAATCACCCGTGAAGTGGTCGACTTGCCTGCCCGCACCGTCAAGAAAATCATTCCTGCCAAAACGGTGACTGTTACCCGTAAAATCCTGCTGGAACCTGCCCAGGTAGTCCGCAAGGAAATCCCCGCCGTCTATGAAACCATCAAACTGACCCGTGTGGACGAGCCTGCCAAACTGGTCACATCACGTACCGAAGCCCGTACCCAAAACCTGCCAATCCACAAGAAAGTGCGCCCGGAACGGGTGTTGCAAATGCCAGCCCTGTGTGAAGACCACTTGCGGCAAGAAGACATCGTGCAATTACAACAACGCCTGCAACAGCACGGTTATTACCAGGGAGCCACAGATGGGGAACTGGGTTCCATTACCCGTACCGCACTGACCCGTTACCAGGAAGACAATCAGCTTGCCAGTGGTGCCATCACACTGGAAACATTGCAAAAACTGCAACTGCGATAGAGAGCCGGAAGTTGTTTCCTGCTACACTGTCCTTTACTTAAAAATACCAGAATCAAAGGAGTCATCATGTCAGAACAGACCGGCATCCTGATCGGCAAAGGCGAACATCAAGTGTTCCTTAATCCGCGTTTCGCCAACCGCCACGGCTTGATTGCAGGTGCAACCGGCACCGGTAAAACCATCTCCCTGCAAGTGCTGGCGGAAGGCTTTTCCCGCATCGGCGTACCCGTGTTCATGGCTGACATCAAGGGCGACCTGACCGGCATTGCCACTCCCGGCAACCCGCACCCCAAAGTTGACGAGCGCGTCCAGAAAATCGGCATTGAAGGTTTTCGCTTTGAAGGCTGCCCCAGCGTCATCTGGGATTTATCCGGTGAACGCGGGCATCCGGTACGTGCCACCATTTCCGACATGGGACCACTGTTGCTAGCGCGGCTACTGGATCTGAACGATACCCAAGAAGGAGTACTCAATATCGCCTTCAAGGTTGCGGATGAACAAGGTTTGTTACTTCTGGATCTGAAAGATCTGCGTGCCATGCTGCAATTTCTTGGCGAAAACAGCAAGGAATTCAGCAACCTGTACGGCAATGTCAGTTCTGCATCCATCGGCGCGATCCAGCGACAATTACTGGTACTGGAACAACAAGGGGCAGACAAATTCTTCGGTGAACCAGCTTTGGATTTGTGGGATTTCATGCGCACGGGTACGGGCGGCTACGGCAACATCAACATCCTTGCGGCTGACCGCCTGATCAACACGCCACGCCTATATGCCACCTTCCTGCTCTGGTTGCTGTCCGAACTGTTTGAAAACCTGCCCGAAGTCGGCGACATGGACAAGCCACGCTTGGTATTTTTCTTCGACGAAGCGCATCTGCTGTTCAACGGCGCACCCAAAGCGCTGGTGGAAAAAGTCGAGCAAGTGGTCAAACTGATCCGCTCCAAGGGGGTTGGCGTCTATTTCATTACTCAGACACCACTGGACATACCTGAATCTGTGCTTGGGCAGCTAGGCAACCGTATCCAGCACGCCTTGCGGGCTTTCACCCCGCGCGACCAGAAAGCGGTGCGTACTGCGGCAGAAACCTTCCGCCAAAACCCGAACATCGACACCGCCGAAACCATCATGCAGATGGGTGTAGGCGAAGCACTGGTTTCCGTGCTGGAAGAAAAAGGTACGCCCAGTATCGTGCAACGCACCATGATCCGTCCGCCACAATCACGCATTGGCCCTCTGACGGATGGCGAGCGTTCGGACTTGTTGCGTACCAGCCCGTTTGCAGGCCGTTACGACACCAGTGTTGACCGCGAATCAGCCTATGAAATCCTGCAAAAGCGCACGCAACAAGCCGCCGCTGAAGCCGCCACCCAGGAAGCGGAAGAGGCAGAACGTAAGACTACTCGCCGTTACGAGGCCAGCAGCAAACGCGAAGAAAGCAGCATGATGGGCGATATTGCCGAGGGCTTGCTGAAAAACGCCGTCAAGGCTGCCACCTCCAGTGCAGGTCGCCGGATCGGTACACAAATTGTGCGCGGTATTCTTGGCTCCCTGTTCAAGGGGCGTTAAGTCACCCTGCACTTTTTGCATTTTCACACCGAATTGCTGCATATCGTGACAATTCGGTGTAGAATGCCGCCATTTTATGGGTATCTGCAACGAAAGGCGGATGTTTGATGGCGACAATTCTCTTGCTCAATGGGCCAAACCTGAATCTGCTGGGAAAGCGTGAACCCGGTCACTATGGCAGCCTGACCCTGAGCGAAATTGAAACCCGCCTGACATCGCTGACAAACCAGCAACAACATGCCTTGCTGTGTTTCCAAAGCAATTCCGAAGGTACTCTGGTTGACCGCATCCATCAGGCGATGGATGAAAAGGTTGATTTCATCCTGATCAACCCTGGTGCGTATACCCATACCAGCATTGCCTTGCGGGATGCTCTGCTGGGTGTTGCCATCCCCTTTATCGAAATTCATCTGTCTAACGTACACCGCCGCGAATCTTTCCGCCATCACTCTTATCTTTCCGATATAGCAGAAGGCGTGATTCTGGGGCTTGGGGCGTTGGGCTACGAACTTGCACTGTATGCCGCCATACAGAAACTCAATAAACATGACAGGGCGTTAACTCATGATGGACGTGCGTAAAATACAAAAACTGATCCAGCTACTGGAAGGTAGCGATGTAGCTGAAATCGAGATCAAAGAAGGCGAAGACTCCGTGCGCATCAGCCGACTCAACTCCGGCATGATGGCAACAGCTCCTGTCCCGCAACACTTCTATGCCCCGCCTGTAGCCCATCCTGCTGCCAGCCCGGCAATTGCAGCCCCCGAAGCACCGGTTGCCAGCAAACCTACTGGTCATGCGGTCGAATCGCCCATGGTAGGAACCTTCTACCGGGCATCCTCTCCAACTGCCAAGGCTTTTGTTGAAGTTGGGCAAAGCGTCAAGGTCGGTGACACCCTGTGCATCATCGAAGCCATGAAAATGCTCAACCAGATCCAATCTGACAAGGCAGGGGTTGTTGCCGCCATTCTGGTTGAAAACGAGCAACCTGTTGAATTCGGGCAACCGCTGTTCATCATTGAATAAGTTTGTGATCCGCCATCTTCTGGATGCGTAACACCTTCGAGGTGACAACATGTTGAAAAAAGTATTGATCGCAAACCGTGGCGAAATTGCCCTGCGTATTTTGCGTGCCTGCCGCGAACTCGGTATCAAGACAGTTGCGGTACATTCCACCGCTGACCGCGACCTCAAACACGTGCGTCTGGCAGACGAATCCGTCTGTATTGGCCCACCCCGCTCGATTGACAGCTACCTGAATATCCCTGCCATCATCAGCGCAGCGGAAGTGACTGGTGCGGATGCCATCCACCCCGGCTACGGCTTCCTGTCGGAAAACGCCGACTTTGCTGAGCGGGTTGAATCTAGCGGCTTTGTCTTTATCGGCCCACGTGCCGAAACCATCCGCCTGATGGGTGACAAGATTTGCGCCAAGGAAGCCATGATTACCGCAGGCGTACCCTGCGTGCCTGGCTCGGAAGGCGGCACACCTGATGCACCGGAAGACATTTTGCAGATGGGCAGCCGTATCGGCTATCCGCTGATTGTCAAGGCGACGGGAGGTGGCGGTGGGCGTGGGATGCGGGTAGTGCGCAGCCCGGACGAACTGGTGGGTGCGGTAGCCATGACCCGTGCCGAAGCCAAAACGGCTTTCGGCAATGACGTGGTATTCATGGAAAAATTCCTCGAACACCCGCGCCATATCGAGTTGCAAGTACTGGCAGATTCCTACGGTAATGCCATTCATCTGTGCGAACGTGACTGCTCGATGCAGCGACGCAACCAGAAAGTGGTGGAAGAAGCACCTGCTCCCGGCATTACCGAAGAGCAACGCGCCCGCATCGGCGCACAAGTCACCGAAGCCTGCCGCCGCATCGGCTACCGGGGCGCGGGTACGTTTGAATTCCTGTACGAAGACGGCGAGTTCTATTTCATCGAAATGAACACCCGTTTGCAGGTCGAACACCCGGTCACGGAACTGATTACTGGTGTGGATCTGGTCAAGCAGCAATTGTTAATTGCCTCAGGCGAAAAACTGACAATCCGCCAACAAGACATCAAGCCGCATGGTCACGCCATTGAATGCCGTATCAATGCGGAAGACCCCAACACCTTTGCCCCCTCACCGGGCAAAATTACCCGCTACCACGCACCGGGCGGGTTGGGTGTGCGGGTAGACTCGCACATCTATGCCGATTACAGCGTACCGCCTTACTACGACTCCATGATCGGAAAACTGATCGTGCATGGTGAAAACCGCATGACCGCCATCAGCCGGATGCACGGCGCACTCAGCGAAATGGTGGTGGAAGGCATTAAGACCAATATTCCGCTGCAAACCCGCATCATGCAAGACGCCGCGTTCCAGGCTGGTGGCGCTGACATCCACTACCTCGAAAAAATGCTGGGCATGAAGAAATGAGTTGGCAGCAACTGGTTTGCCACACGACTTCCCGCCATCAGGATACCGTCGTCGATACGATGGAGGCCGCTGGTTCGGTTTCCATCACCTGGCAGGATGCGGAAGACGACCCGATCCTCGAACCCAAACCGGGCGAAATGCGCCTGTGGGACAATCTGGTCGTCACTGCCCTGTATGAGGAAGACACCGACCTCACCGAACTGCTGCTGGAACTGGAAGTCCGTAAAATCGACTGGCAAATCAGTTTCCTGCAACAGGAGACCATCGAAGACCAGCCATGGGAACGCGCATGGATGGATAGCTTCCAGCCAATGTGTTTCGGTGAACGGCTGTGGATTTATCCAAGCTGGTACGAGACACCCGACGATGACAGCGTAAAACTGCTGCTCGACCCTGGCCTCGCTTTTGGCACAGGCACACACCCCACTACTGCACTCTGTCTGGAATGGCTGGATGGGCAAGACATGACGGGTAAAGCCGTCCTGGACTATGGCTGTGGTTCGGGAGTATTGGCTATTGCAGCCCTCAAGCTGGGTGCAACACAGGCAGTCGGCACAGACATCGACCCGCAGGCTCTACAAGCCACCCTAGACAATGCCGAACGCAACCATATTGACCTAGCTCAACTGCACACCTGTTACCCGGATGCACTGCCACAACAAACCCATGATGTGGTAATGGCAAACATTTTGGCTGGCCCACTGGTTGAATTGGCTCCTGTGTTGCTTGCCAGATTGCGCAAAGGCGGGCAACTGATTCTTTCCGGTATTTTGGCAGAACAGACCGAAGCCATTATCAACGCCTATCAGCCATCATTAGACAATCTAATTATTAAGCAAAAAGACGACTGGATTCGGGTTTCTGGCACTTGCCGTTGATCTGCATTTTTTGCGCGAATCGCCTTTACGGTGTTATTTTCTACACCTCTGAATGTGAATTCCTGAATTTTTACGACTAAAATAAGGCGACTATTCAAAATGGCATGGAGTCATGTACACACAGTGTAATCACTGCAAGGCGATTTTTCGCGTTACCATGAAAGAACTCACAGCGGCTCAAGGCTTGCTGCGGTGTGGTGAATGTGACGCGATATTCGATGCCATGAAGAACCTGAGCACCACCCTGCCAGAAGAGCGCCGCTTTGCCCAAACAGAACATGTTATGGCTCTCAGGGCAGATACAGACAATTCTGATCAGAAAGTCTCCTACCCACAAGAGAACTCAGGATTTTTCAGTAAAAAAATACCGCATCCGGCAAGTCAGCCACCAGCAAACAGAAATACTTACAAAACAGCCACCCCCAAGTCGTTCAGTTCCCGCAGCTTTCTGTACATTGGTATTGCTGCCCTGACATTACTTCTGCTACTCCAGGGGCTGTATACCAGCCGCAACTGGCTGGCTCAACAGCCGCTGACCGCCACGTTTACCCGCCAAGCATGTACTTTGCTTGGCTGTGAAATCCACATTCCACGCGATGTCAGCAAAATCAATTTACTCAGCCGTAATGTCTACTCCCACCCCAACACACCGGATGTCCTTACTATTAGTGTATCCATCCAGAATGACGCAGTTTTTGCCCAACCTTACCCGTTAGTTGAAATCAGTTTCCTGGACAAAAGTAACGAAGTGGTAGCTCTACGACGCTTTACGCCCGAAGAATATATAAACAATTTTAATAGTGAACTGATGAAAACTGGCATTCCCAGCGAATTGGTACTAAATATTTCTGATCCAGGGGAAGAAGCTGTCCGGTTTCAGTTTCGTTTTATGTAAGAAATAACGTGTTTTAACCAAATAGTTCGGCTATAATCCGCGCCGCAAATTTGCGGTCATTATGCCTGCTCAAACGCAAGGTCTGACGTGGCATTCAAACCCGCCAGCCTTGACCCTTAAGCTTGTTGGAGAAAAAAATGGCAACTGACAATGTAACCTACATGACACGGAAGTCAGCGTTACCAGTTGAAGGTATCGAGCCCTATATCCCGGAACCCGACGAAGAATACATGAACGAAAAGCAGATAGCGCATTTTCGTAACATCCTCGTCGCATGGAAAAAGTCCTTGATGGAAGAAGTCGACCGCACGGTTGACCACATGAAGGAAGATGCAACCAACTTTTCTGACCCTGCTGACCGCGCAACCCAGGAAGAAGAATTTGCCCTGGAACTACGCGCCCGCGACCGTGAACGCAAGCTGATCCGCAAAATCGAGAAAACCATCGCCCGTCTAGACGAAGAAGACTACGGTTACTGTGATGCCTGTGGTGTTGAAATCGGTTTGCAGCGTTTGGAAGTCCGCCCTACAGCAGAACTCTGCATCGACTGCAAAACTACCCAGGAAATCAAGGAAAAACAAATGGCTGTCTGAGGACACCCCCCTTGTTGACCACCGGCAGATTTGCCCCATCCCCCACTGGGTCATTGCATTTTGGCTCATTGGTTGCGGCAACCGCCAGTTATCTGGCGGTTCGCCAGCAAGGTGGCAAATGGCTACTGCGCATCGAAGACCTCGACAAACCCCGTGAACAGCCTGGTGCTGCTAATCACATCATTCAGACACTGCACGCCTACGGCTTTGAATGGGATGATGAAATCCTTTTCCAAAACCAGCGGATTCCTGCTTATCACGAAGCACTTGCCTACCTGCAAGCCCATACCTATCCCTGTTACTGTTCGCGCAAGCACATCCAGCAACAGGGGCACGCAGGTGAATATGGCTGGGTTTACCCCGGTACTTGCCGCCAACAACCCCATGTACCTAGCAAACATCAACATGCCATCCGGGTACGTACCCATGACCAGCCGATCTGTTTTACAGATGCAGTAAGAGGCGAGTATTGTCAGGACCTGCAAAGTGAGCTGGGCGATTTCGTCATTCTGCGAGCAGATGGCCTGTTTGCCTATCAACTGGCGGTAGTGGTTGACGATGCATTTCAGGGTATCAATCAGGTGGTACGGGGAGCCGACCTGCTCGACAACACACCACGGCAAATTTACCTGCAACAACTATTGGGGTTGCCCCAACCTGCTTACGCACACATCCCTCTCGCAGCCAATGCACAAGGGCAAAAGCTAAGTAAACAAAACCTAGCGCCTGCCATCGACACCCATAGCCGGGTAAAAACACTGGTTGCCTGCCTGCATTTTCTCGGTCAGCCCTGCCCTGCCGCTCATGAATTTCCAGACACCACCACCTTGTGGGACTGGGGCATTGCCAACTGGAACATGGCACTTGTCCCCAAAATCCACACTCAACCTTGCAACAAAAATGGTCTCACCCCATGAATACGCCTCATTGGCAAACCTTCCCTCGCTGGTCGCTGACAGAACATGCCACTGACCTGCAATTTGCCGCACAGTTATCGACCGGACGTGCAACCGAAGTTACTGCCCGTATCCAGCAAGAACCAGCAACCCTGCAAGTATTGCTGAAACTGCTGGGCAGCCCGAGCACCAAACTCAGTGTGCGGATCGGCATTGGCGTGGTGATGGAAGATCTGGCAGGCACACCTGTTTTGCGCCATGTAATACCAGATTTGGGTAAATTGGCAATGCACCGCAAAGCATCTATCCGCGCAGATGCCTGCCACTATTTGGGGCTAACCCACGATGCAGCAGCACACCCTTTCCTGCAAAACTGCCTGCAAGACCCAGAAGCAGAGGTGCGCGAGGTAGCAGAAGATGCCCTGGCTCACTTGAAAAACGTAACATTATCTTCAACGTAGCCCATGTTATGGTTTTTTATGGTACTGTCTAACATCCGACAGTAAGGAATTTAGTAGCATGGGGCAGTCTTCTTACGCAAACTTAATACCAGCACCCGTTGCCCGTCACGCAATGAATGACAGCGCGGCCTTCATTGATCGGCTGAAACCTGATTCAGGCATATCAGAACCGGTCTATCGCCAATTGCAACGTCAAATCATCCAGATGATTGAAGCAGGCGAATTGAACGATGGCGATAGCCTACCCTCGGAACGCACGCTGGCAGAAGCCCTCAAACTCAGCCGTACCACTGTCCGTCGCTGTTACGATGAATTACGCGAGCAAGACTACATTAGCACCCACGGACGTGCCGGTGTCATGGTTAAAGCTCCGCCACGCATTAACCCGGAACTAGGCAAGCTCAAAGGTTTTACCGAGGAAATGCGGGAAATCGGGGTCGCGCCATCCACTCAATTACTGGAACGGCGTATTGTCTCTGATCGCACCATTGCTTCTGTTTTCAACCGCCCGTCTACAGCACGCTTTTTAAAACTGGTGCGCTTACGCCTTGGTGATGGAATCCCCATGACGCGGGAAGTGGCTTGGTATGACCTGACTATTGCACCTGCTTTAGCAGAATGGGACATTGAAGGTTCTGCTTATCAGTTTTTGCAGCAACGCTGCGGCATCGCATTGGATCATGGCGAACAAACCATCGAAGCAGCGATGAGCAACGAGGATGAAATGGCTGTTTTTGGTTTCCTGGAACCCGGCCCCTGTCTGTTGCTTAAGCGTAAAACTTACGCCACTAGTGGACAAATGGTGGAATATGTGGAAGGAACATTCCGGGGGGATGCGTATACGTATCGGATTACGTTGAAGATGAATCCTGAACAGGTATAAAAGTATTAACCTGCGCGACGAATGGCAACGCAGACAGAACTCCCTGCCGGGATGTAACCATAGCCCCACAGGCATTGGCAAAGCGTAATGCTTTAACGAATGGATAATCGTTCAGCAAAGCATAAGCCAGCCCTGCGGTAAACGCATCCCCTGCTCCTGTCGGGTCTACAGGCGTAATTGTCCAAGCAGATTCATGTATTGCCACCTGCCCGCGCTGTAATGCCACACAGCCCCGCTCAGCCAGCGTCACCACCAGCAACTCCCCCTCCCATGCCAGCAACGGTAACAAACGCAACCACTGGACAAGTGACATGGTGTCCACATCAGTAATACCAAAACAAGCTGCTGCTTCTGTTTCGTTGAGTACCAATATATCCGTCAGGGCAAGCAGCACCGTTTCAGGTTCACGCCAAGGCGAGGGATTCAGCAAGGTTTTGATGCCGCGTTGCCGTGCTTGTCGGAACGCTTCCTGTATCGGCGCATCAGGAATTTCAAACTGGGCACACACCAAGCGGCAATCTTGCAAGGCATTACTGGCAGTCTGAACATGACCAATATTCAGTTGGGCGTTCGCACCCGGATAGACAACAATAATATTGTCACCATCGGCTGTTACCAAACCGACACCAAAACCGGAAGGGATGGAAGTACGTACAACACCTTGTGTATCAAGACCTTCAGACCGTAGCAAGGCAATCAATGCATCACCCGGCGTGTCGTTGCCTACCGCAATCAGTGGGTAAGTCCATAAGCCCAAGCGCTGCATTCCAATCGCCAAGTTTAAGCCTTTCCCTCCATGTTCCGTCCATAACGATTCAGCCTGCAACGACTCCCCGGCTTTTGGCAATTGCTTAACCACAAGGCTATTAGCATTCACATAACTGCACAGCACAAACACATCCACCATACTCTCTACTACTCCCTCCATATCCCAGAAAGCGCAATTTTAGTTAAATCTGAACTTTACCCAACGTTTTTTTATGGGCTTAACTTCAGGGAAATATACACGCAGCTACATTTTGGTATTTGCCAAAATACATTACTGGTACTATATTGGTATCTCTTGTAGCGAGAAGGAGTATGACCATGAAATCACTAAGCACCATCAGCATGACCCTAGCACTGACATTGGCCTGCCTGAGCGTGCCCGCCAGTGCCGAACCCGCAGCAGACGGTATCTTTTACATCAAGGCCAAACACAGTAATAAGTGTGTCCATCAGCATGGGCATATTAACAACAATGGCGGCAACGTCACCCAATGGGATTGCGTTAATCAGGGTAATACCAAGCTGGAACGTATCCCAACCGGCAGTGGTTATTTCCTACTACGGTTCAAACACAGTGGTAAATGCGTCACTGTCGAAAATGATAGCCTAGATCGTGGAGCCAATATCATCCAGTGGGATTGTAATTACGATGGCCCACGCAACCAAACCTGGCACACACTTAAAGCCAGCAACAACCCGACTGATCCTTACGTACAAATCCAATCCGGTAATGGAGCCTGTTTGCACCAACACGGAGCAACTAACGGCAACGGCGACAATATCACCCAATGGGATTGCGTCAATGAGCCAAACGTATTGTGGAAATTTACCCCGGCTCCGAATTGATTGACAACCCAAAATGTCAGGGATGCGGTGAAAGCTACCGCATCCTGTCATTAAATTATAGATGCAAGAGGGGGAGTATCTATGTCCATTCCACTCCGTTTAACCAGTCTTTTTATCTTGTTACCATCAATAGTCATGGCAGCGGATTATCCTCCGCTACCTACAAACTGGGCTAGTGAAAACACGCCCCTACTCGTGCCTGCACAAACAATGATAGGTTCTGAAGTCATAGTTATGGAAGGGGCGCAAACATTAGGACGCATGACACAAACCATCGTAGAAATTCGCGCTTGGATGGAAAAATCCCAAGACGTTACTGACGAATTGGACAAATCCGTCGAAACACTGGAAAAAGACATGGCAACCGTCAAGGAAGCCATTGCCCGTTTACAGCAACAACAACCCGGCGGCAACCCCGCTCCCACCCCACCTGCCAATAACGATGCACGTCTGGAAGCTCTCGAAGCCCGCATTGCCAAACTGGAAGCCAACCGCAATACCGTGCAAGCCCCGTTCACTGTGGTGGATGCAGCAGGTAAAACCCTAATGACCGTTAATTCTGACAAAGGCATTTCAAGCCTGCGTCTGGGTGAGCCGGGTAAAGCCATGGCGGAACTGTTGATTGACGGTGAGTCTGCCCGTGTTATTGCCGCGAATAAAAGCAATATTGGCTACCTCAATGCGGATGCCAATATCAGCCAAGCCGTTTTAACCAGCAATGGTGTCCGTACCGCCCTTGGCTCTCCCGAAGAAGGAGTCAATGGCTTGCTCGTCAGCAATGCTGACAGCAGGCAACCCTTAGGCGAAATGGCATTACGCCCCGGCAAGAAATTTGCCCTGCGCTTGTATGACGAAGCAGGCAAAGTGGTGGTTTCCGCTGGCACAAACCCCACTACCAGCGGCTCCGGCACAGTCATGGCGGCCAATACCCAAGGTGAAAACGTGGCTTTTGTTGGTACATCCAGCGACGGTCAAACAGGGGTCGTCAGTGTGGCAAAAGGTGGGAAGGACACGGCTGCACTTATCTCCGAACCGCGCATGATCGTGTTATACAACGATGCCGGGGAAGCGATTACCACCCTTGCCAAAAGTCAGGAGGGTACGGGCGAAGGTGGCAATATCACCATCCGCCAACCCGATGGGGAGGGTATTTTCTCCGCTGGTTACAACGCCGAAGCAGGTGGTGGTGATGCTTGCGTGTATCGAGCTAAAAAACAAAACATGTTCTGCCTCGGTATTGGTGTACCCGGCATGGGTGCAATAGGACGTTGAGGCGATGATGATGAAATTCGTGTTGCGTTGCGCACTGTTCGGTTTGGGTGTATGGCTGCTCATCATGGGCTGGCAAACTGCCGCTTACCCCCTTTATTACCGCGTGGTGGGTACGACAGTGGAGGGCGAAGTCATTGGTTTTTTGGCAGGACGCTATTCGCCCTCCATTCAGCCGGAAAATACCGCTATCCGCAACGGGCATCGCATTGCCAGACGACCCGCGTACAAGTACCCCGCTACCATTGGTGGCAGCCCGACACTGATTGGCAAAGCAAACGGGGCATTTACGTTTTCTTTCTACCCGTTTGAATTGGGTGAGAAAGTGACGGTGGTGTTTCCGACAGCACACCCCGAACAGCCGTATTTGCTGGCGATTTCCACCCTGACAGGCGGTTTGTTATTCATGGGCTTTGGTGCGTTTTGTGTTTATCTGGGTGTAGGGGGCAAACTGTGAAGGCTTTAATCCCGTGTCTGGTTTGTTTGTACATCAGCCTGCCTATTGCCAGTGTGGCGGATGCCACCACACCCACCATTCCGCTATGCCCCGGTTTGCACATTGTCACCGCCATCAACCAACGCAGCGGCGATTACGAATCCATCAAACGCATTACCAGTACCGATGAAGCAGGTATTACCCTGCATTACTCCAGTGAACATGAAGTCGATGATCCCTTCAGCGACAAGCCACCGGAACTGGTCAGCACCCACGTGACCCGCCGGGTATTGCGCGAAGACCAGCAGAAAGCGGGCTATTATCTCGCGGTGTTTGACCCCAAATTGCCGGAAACTGTGCCGAACAGCGTTGCTATCAGCCTGACACACGACAATTACACCCGCTTAAAAACCACGGGCAAAGCAGATGTTTCCATCGTTACCACGCTCAATCACAGCACCACCCCGGAAAATGTGCTTGACCCTGATTCGCCCTATCGCTGGTGGTTTGCGCCCTCAGTTTATGCGCTGGAAGTGCCCGATAAAACCCCCGTCCCATTCCCCGTATTGCTGAACGGTAAACCGGCGGAATTGCCTGCGTTACACGTCAATGGCTTGTTCGGTGAGGAAAAAGCAGAGTTTTTTGTGCTGGATGACCCCGATAATCCACTGATACTCAAATTCCGTCTGGGTTTTGGTGCGGATGAAGCCTTGAGAGCCAAGTTTGCCGATGACCCAGTGATGAGCAAAATGCTGGAAGAAATCGCAGCAACATCGCCTGCCCCGTCAGAACGCGATCGCTTACAGGTCACACAAATTACGTTTGACTGCCACAGCAGCGACGACTTGCCGATGGCGACCAATACGGGCAAACCACCGGAAATAGCCGGTGAATTTGATACCGATGCCGAACCTTTCCCAACAGGTAGCGGTGGTGCAGCCAGTGGCAGCGGTGCAGGAGCGGGTACTGGTAACGGTGGCGGTGGTACAGGCACGGGTTCAATGGGCGGCGGTGCAGGTAGCCTAAGCCTTGGGCAAGGTGGCAACGGTGCAGGAAGTGGCAACAAAGCCGCTGAACTGGAAAAAGCCTTGCAAGCAGGGGAAAAGGTCGACATCTACGACATCTTTTTCAGCTTCAACAGTGCCACCTTGCGCCCGGAATCGGATGAAACCCTGAATACCATTGCCGACCTGCTCAACAAACACCCCGACTGGAAACTTGCCATCGGCGGGCATACCGACAGCATTGCCAGCGACAGTTTCAACCTTGATCTTTCCAACCGGCGGGCTGCTGCGGTGAAAACCGCCTTGGTGGAACGTTTCAAAATCACTGATAACCGCTTAAGTACCCAAGGGTACGGCGAAGCCAGCCCGCGTGATACCAATGATACCCTTGAGGGACGCGCCCGTAACCGTCGGGTGGAACTCAGGAAACAATAACTGTGAATCCAAGGAGCAAACCATGAAACAGCGTCGTTTAGTATTGCTACTCTGTGCTTGCGCACTGCTGGCGGCTTGTGGTGAAAAACAAGCCGCCGACAAACCCGCCCCCATCACCAGCACTGCCAGCAAAGCGCCTTCTCTTTGCACCTTGATCAGTGCCGCCGATATTCAGGCCACTTTCGGTCAGACAGTAACAGCCACCACTGACACCCCGGAAATGTGTGACTACGAAAATGCACGCTTCTCTGTGCGATTGATGTTGATCGACTACCACGATGTCGATGCTGCCAAGCAAGGTTTCAAAACGTTGTTTGCGGGCAAAAACAGCATTGCCAACCTAGGGGACGAAGCCAACAGTTTCCGGCGAGGACGCGAAATCGACAAGGTTTCGCTGCGCCAAGGCCAACGGGTCTTGAGTATCAGCAAAATGGGGGGTGAATATCTGGAAGATGGCCTGCAAAAGCTGGAAACACTGCTGCGTCAAGCCCACCGCCAATTACCATGAGGAAACGAAAGATGAAACACGCTGGACTTGTTATCACCCTGAACCTGTTCGCCTTATCGCCTGCCTTTGCATTGGATGCTGCCTGTGAACCCATTGTCAAAGCCAGTGAAACCAAAATAGCCCAACCCGCATGGCATTCCGTAACAGAAGGTGACGGCATCAAACTGGAAGCCATGAAAGTCGATGGGCAGTTTTTCATGGCAATGGATGGCAAATGGCAAAAAGCTCCGATGGACATGGATACTACCGAGAAAATCACCATCGGCATGATGAAGGATGGCACCATCCAATTATCAAACTGCAAGGAAGACGGGACAGAAACCGTTGATGGCGTGGAAATGACAGTATTGAGTTATCACAGCGACATGAAAGACATAGGGTCGGGTACTGCTAAGCTGTACATCGGCAAGGCAGACGGCTTGCCTTACAAACTCTTGTCCGACAGTGCAGACGAGCAACACACACAAACCATCAGATACCAACATATTACCATACCAACACGGTAAAACCCCCGAGGAGATCAACGATGAAAACCAGTCATGCCACCACCCTGATCACCCTTTGCACCACCTTGGCATTCCCCGCTTATGCCAACAACGCCGCAACCTGTGACATCTACGCCAAAGATGCCGTTGGCGACAACAACCTTGCCACTCGCCTGGGTTGCGGCTTTGCCAACAGTAACGCCCGCTGGCAATCCAGCTACAATAACCACTACGGCTGGTGTTTAAGCACAACGTCTGCTGCCTTGCTGTCTGAATCAAGCGCACGGGATGGCGAAATACACCCTTGCATGGTCAAATCCACCCAATGCGAAACTTACGCAGAGCAAGCGGTGAAGCAATTTAACCGCAACAAACAGCTAGGCTGCGGTTTCAGCCCGGCAAGCCAACCCGCAGGGCGCTGGATGGATAACCACCGTGGTCATTATGACTGGTGCATGAAAGCCAAACCCGAGTGGTTGACCAGCGAAGCTAAAGCCCGTACTGACGGTTTAACCCATTGCATTAGTCAGTAAACATGCGCACGAGGAGTTGCCCCCCATGACCATCAAGACCATAACAGGCTTTGCAATTCACGCCACACTATTGGGAACGCTACTGGTAATATCCAGTGCTAGTTATGCCAGTTCAGCCAACCTGCCAGATTGGATCAATGGTGAGATGAACTGCAAAATTGATGGTCGCCCTGCTAAGATGCAGTGGCGAGTGGAAACTCGCTACGAAACCACATGCGACACTTTTGGGAGAAATTGTTCGCAAGCAGCTTATGCAGTGAGCATAGGCAGCTTTAGCGATAATGGGGGGTCTTGGGTTCCCCTTGAAAGTCGCGGCACGGGCAATGGCGGCAATACCTTTTTTATCCGCTACCTTGGGGAACAACCCAACAACTGGGAATTAAGTTTTATCCCCGCCAGAGAAATTGCTCAAGGTCATAGTGTTTGGCGTGCTGGCACTTATAACGTGCGCTATGACCTAGAATGCTGGAAGGGTGACAAACCGCTACATGAACGTTGTAACGACTATGCCTCCCACGCTGTTCAACAGTACCAAAACGCACAACGTCTGTTTTGTGCGATTCCGTCAGATGCTCGCTGGCAAGATAACCACGCAGCCCATCAAACTTGGTGCGTACAATCTAAGGGCAATCCGGCATGGCTTGATGCAGAAAATAAAGCCCGGAGTGATGTGATTGCACAATGCCGCAACAGCAATACGCGCAGAATCATACGCCACGAAGTACCACGATAAACACTAAGCCGGATACCCCGCCAGTCGATTAATCGCCTGCGCCAGCGTAATATCCTTGTGGGTCAGACCACCAGCATCATGGGTGGTCAGGCTGATGGCAACGGTTTTGTAGACATTGCACCATTCCGGGTGATGATTCATGCGCTCAGCAACCAAAGCCACTTGCGCCATGAAACCAAACGCTTCCACAAAGTCCGCAAACGTTAACACGCGATGCAGCTTGTTTTCACGCAACACCCAACCCGGTAAGCCTTGCAGAATATCTGCCAGTGCGTCATCAGTCAGTTTGTCAGTCATTTGTTTTCTCCCAGTAATACAACAGCATGGGCTGCAATACCTTCCTTGCGCCCGGTAAAACCCAGCTTTTCGGTGGTGGTTGCCTTGACGTTGATTTGCCCGATGGCACATGCCAGATCAGCCGCAATATTTGTACGCATCGCCGGAATATGCGGCATCATTTTCGGCGACTGGGCAATGATAGTGCTATCCAGATTGAGGATCGCATACCCCCGGCTTGTTACCAGCCCATAGACATGCCGTAACAGAATACGGCTATCAATGTTCGCGTATTCTGCGGCGGTATCGGGGAAATGTTGACCAATATCCCCCAGGGCCAGTGCTCCCAGCAAAGCATCGCAAATGGCGTGCAGCAAGACATCACCATCGGAATGCGCCTTGAAGGCATGAGTATGCGGAATCTTTACCCCACCCAGCACCAAATGATCGCCCTCAGTAAAGGCATGGACATCGTAACCGTGGCCAATTCGCATCATGCTTTTTTACCCAGCAGCTTGGCAGCCATAAAACCTCCCGCATACAGGCAGACACTCAAAACCAGCAAGGCATAGCCATACGCCCTTTCCAGCGGATCCAGCACGACCCAGATCCCCAACATCAGGTACAACAGCGATACCAGCACCGCCAACACATGGGTTTTAGCATTGCCTTGCCAGATTCCCCGTAACAGCAACAGTAACGGGGCAAGCAACAAACCCAGTTCCAGCCACAAGGGCACGAGTTGCACAGGCCGCAGCCAGACATTCCACACCACAATCAGCCCCATCAGGCCAAGCAAACCGAACAGGGTCAGGTTGCGCCATATTGCCAGATTTTTCATAGCTTTTGCGCCAGTTGAGCCAGACGTTTGCCAAGGGCAAAACACAGGCGTTTTTCTTCATCCGTCAGTGCGCGGGAACTGTCACTGCCGGAAACATGGGTTGGCCCATACGGTGTACCGCCGCTTTGCGTACTGATCAGGTCAGCTTCGGCGTAAGGCAAACCGCTGATGATCATGCCGTGATGCAACAGGGGCAACATCATCGACAGCAAGGTACTTTCCTGCCCACCATGCAGGCTGGATGTCGAGGTAAACACGCCAGCCGGTTTGCCGGTCAGATGCCCGGAAAGCCACAGGCTGCTGGTTTTTTCGAGAAAATATTTCAGCGGGGCTGCCATGTTGCCGAAGCGCCCTGGGCTGCCCAAGGCCAGTGCATCACAGGCTTTCAGCTCATCCAGTGAGACATAAGGCGCACCACTGGCAGGAATGCTGTCAGCCACCGTTTCACACACTTCGGAGACTTCCGGCACAGTGCGCAGCATGGCTTGTGTTTCGGCAACACTCTCTACCCCACGGGCAATCTGCTGCGCCATGCTGGCGGTGGAACCGTGGCGGCTGTAATACAGGATCAGGATGGTTTTCATAGGATGTCGAGTACCTTCTGGGGTGGGCGACCAATCACCGCCTTACCGTTGGCAACTACCACGGGGCGTTCTATCAGACGGGGATTCTGTACCATCGCAGCAATCAACTGCTCACGGCTCAGGGTGGGATCGGCAAGATTCAATTCTGTGTATTCCGCTTCACCCTGGCGCATCAGTTCACGGGGTTCCAGCCCCAACAACTCAAGCAACTGGTTGAGGGTTGCCGTATCAGGCGGAGTATCCAGATATTTGACAATGGTTGGGGTAAGACCCTCGCCTTCCAGTATTTCCAGCGTCTGGCGTGACTTGGAACAGCGCGGATTGTGGTAAATGGTTACGGTAGCAGCCATGAAGCCTCCTGATGGTTTGCGGTGCAATCTAGCGGGATGCCAGCTTGTACGCAAGTGGGCAAGCATTTTGCAAACGATTAAAGGTAATTGAGTCAATTTTTCGAGCTGATATACTGAGAAAACATAATTATAAAAAATATTTAAATAAAAACAGCAAGTCATTGAAAAACAAATAATAGCGATACAATAAACATGAAAAAACCAGTATCCGCCCCCTACCCTGCTTCCCGTGTAGGCATCCAGTGTGTACTTGGCTTGCTGTTATGCATGATCCTGATACCCCAGGCATTTGCTGCCAATTGTACAGCCAGCTACACCTATACCAGCACAGGCGGCACTGCCAACTACACCCTGAATACCGGGCAGTCACTCAAAATTGCCAGCGGTACATATACCGGCGCACTGGATGGCTTTGCCAGCGGTTCAAGTGTGTGCGTGGAAACAGGCGCAACGTTTAATCCAGCCAACATTAATGTCATCGCAGGAACACTGACCAACTACGGCACAACAATCCTGCAAACCTTCGTTTATAACGCAGGTGCAGTTATTGACAATTACGGCACACTGACTTTCCCCGGCGGGCTGAATACCAACGGCATGACGACATACCGTAACCGTACTGGAGCAACCATGACCATGGATTACAGTTTCCAGTTGGGGAAAAACTCCACCTTCGTCAACGATGGGTTGCTAGTGGCGAAACAAGATTTCAACACGGAAAATGGCACAACCCTGACCAATAACCATCGGCTGGAACTGGAAGGCAATTTCAACCCGGATGGCAAGTTTGACAACTACGGGCGGGTTTATGCCAAAGCCTTCATGAACATCAATCTGAACTCCGATGTCACCAACTATTGCACGCTGGTGTCATGGGGCGGTTTCAACAACAACAGTGCCTTGATGGATAATCAGGGAACCATCCTGATCACCAGTGCCGGTGGTACGCCGGGCGGATTGTGGCAAAACAACAAACCCTTCCAGAACGGCTCAAATGCCAAAATTGCCGGTGGTGATTTCACCAATAACGACAGTTTTACGGGTGGCGGCCAAATGATTTTCGCCGGTTTTACCCGCAACAACGGTACATTTACCGGTAACAGTAGCAGCGACAAGATTACCTTTTACGATGAAACCCAGACGGGTTCACAACTGTTTGACGTGGAAAGTGTTGCAGCCGTAAATACGGTAAGGGCTGTCGTGACGCGACCAACTGAGCTGGATTCTCCCAGCAATTGCTCAAGCAGCTACAAAAATTTTGCCAACCCGGTAGTGAATGATTACGGCGATGCTCCCGCTTCTTATGGTGATGCCGGTCATGCCATCGTTACCGGTATTCACATGGGGACAAAAACGCCTGATGCAGAAGCTGCCAGCCAATACAGTTTCAATGCATCCGCAGACGGTGCAGAAGATGATGGTGCACCTCATCCTGTTTCCCCCGATGGCCCGGCCACCGTAGCACGTTTCCCTGTTCTTCAGGCTAATGCAAGCAGTTACAGTAGCCCGTTTACTGTCACTAATACCACGGGAACAGCAGGCAAACTGTATAGCTGGATCGACTTTGACAAAAGCGGCACGTTTGAAGCGGATGAAGCAGCTTCCGTTGCTGTACCATCCGGCTCCAGCAATGTGGCAGTCACCCTGACATGGAACAGTATTCCAGCCGACATCAAGATAGGTACTACCTTCATCCGTTTGCGCCTGACCACCGATACAGCGGTCACAACAGCCTCCCCAACCGGAAATGCCAGTAACGGTGAAGTGGAAGATTACCCGCTTGCCATTTACCAACCCGTACCAAGCAACAGCGTCAACCTGAAAATCATCAATGGCATTACCCCGTCAAGCTGCCAAACCACGGTTTTTTCAGACAATTTCAACGATTTGACTCACTTCAAATGGGGGGCGCTGGCTGGCGGGCAGAATATTCGCAACTGGGTCAGGGCTGGTGGTGGAACCGATACTTATGCTGAAGTTGAAGAATGGAATACTGCCCCTTATTACTCAGCCATTTATTTCGGCAATGGTGCTCTGCGCGGTGTTTACCCTCCCATTCCCAATGGTTTTACTTTCGATGCAGATGGCAAGCTAACCTCAACCCTGACAGCCGTAGCCTTGCGTGATGTACCAGACGACCTAGATGTTTCCCACTGGGGGCCAAATCCGGTCACATTATCAACCAGTGTGCCAACCCAGGTCGGTAAAGCTTATCGGTTGTATTTCAAGGCTATTCCTGAAACTGATAGCAGTACCGAGTTTGCAGATGGCATCATGCGTGTTGACATAACAGGCTCTACGACGGAATCCATCCATTTCAAAGCACCGGGCAGCAAGGCTGCCGCTCAGGATTATGCCATTGAGTTCACGGCAACAGCGGCAACAACTACTGTTACCTTCGTCAACTACGGTCATGTTGCCGATATATGGTGTGATCCACAAACAAACACATGGTGTACGGAGGGTGGCATCAAGGCCGATTTGAACAGTAACGAACTCATTATTGATGATGTGGTAGTAGCAGCCAAACAGGATTGCGGCAATGATTATGGCGATGCTCCTGCATCATACGGAACACCATCCCACTCAGTTACAACGGGTATTCATCTCGGCAGTGTCGCCCCCGACACTGAGAGCAGTGCGCAACCTAATGCAACTGCCAGCGGCGATGATAACAATGGTGTGGATGATGAAGGTGGTATCAATATCCCTGCCATGACTCAAGGCCAGACAGCCACACTGACAGCCGTTGTCACGGGTGCAAGTGGCTATCTGCAAGGCTGGATTGATTTCAATGGCGATGGTGACTTCACTGATACAGGCGAACAGATTGCCACCAATGTACAGGATAATGGTGCAAGCGACAGCAACGCAGGTGCTGACACTATCGGCATCACTGTCAATGTACCTGCCACAGCAACAACCAATCCCACTTATGCACGCTTCCGCTGGTCAACCGCTATCAATCTGGATAGCACCAGTGCTGCTGCCAATGGCGAGGTCGAGGACTATACCCTGACAATTGCCTCTGCCCCTTGTTCCCTGATTGTTACCACTACTGCTGACACCGACAATGCCAACAACAACTCCGGCTCACTGCGGGATGCCATGGAATGTGCCAATAACCGTGCTGGAGGGGATACCATAACGTTCAACATGCCCACCACTGAAGCAGGTTACAATGCCACGACCGGCGTATGGACTATCAAACCACTATCACCCCTGCCTGTCCTGAGTGGTGACAGCACATACATCGACGCCACCAGTCAGGCAGGAGCAAACTGCGGTGACTGGTGGGCAGGCAGCCGTATCCTCAAGGTACAACTGGATGGTGCAGGCTTGTCTGCCACAACTGACGGGCTAGTGGTGGAAGGTGACAATTTTGCCCTACGCGGCATGTCCATCACCCGTTTCCCACAAAACGGCATCAGTTTCAAAACTGGCGCAGATAACGCGCTGATCGCCTGTGACCACCTTGGCGTTGCTGCTGATGGTATAACTTCCGGCAGCAACAAGACCGGCCTGAGTCTGGCGGGTACTGCCCTTCTGGTCGGCGGCATGACCGCAGGTGACGCCAATGTGATAGCCCATAATACTGAACAGGGTGTTTCCCTGCCAAACAGCGCAGGGCAGGTCATACTCATGCGCAACAGCATTCATGCCAACGGCAAACTGGGTATTGATCTTGGTGTCGATAATGTCACTGTCAATGATGCCAATGATACAGATAGCGGAGCAAACCAGTTGCTTAATCTGCCGATTCTGAATCAGGTTATTGTTGGAACAGGCGACATTACCGTGCGTGGTTGCGCCCCTGCTGGTGCAACGCTTGAACTGTTTGAAGCAGATGTCAGTACCGGTGGCAGCGCGACCCAAGGCGACAACCAGCTTGGTCGCACCAAAGACTACGGTGAAGGTCAACGCTATCTGGCAAGCTTCGCAGAAAACAGTGCCGCAGATATTGATGCGGGCAATTGTGCCCTCCCCCCTTTCGATACCCATGACAATACTGGTATGAAAGCATTCCAGCTTACCTTGCCATTACCGGCAAATGTTGCTATCGGTGACAAACTCACTGCTACTGCCATGCTTGGAAGCGCTGGCACATCCGAATTCGGCCCGGTCATCATCACCGAAGGTGGCCCGCCCACCGTAGGCGGCGGCAGTTGTGCTGCCACAGGTGGTACAGATATTTTGTTCATTGTGGACAACTCAGGCTCAATCACACCAGATGAATACGCTGACTTCGCAAAGACCATCCAGACTGTCGGCACACAACTGCTGGCTGACAATCCGGCAAACCGAATTGGTGTTGCCCATTTTGGTGGCCCTACCGATTCACTGGTCAGTGGTGGTCAATACGTCTATTTCGAGCGTGACTTTTCTACCGCAGCAATGGCAGCTCCTGTCCGTCAATTTGGTACCAACGGTGCGTACAATGTTAACTGGTGGGCAGATCATCTGGCTGGTGCTGTACAACAAATCCGTTATGCCATTGATGGCAATACCGGTACATCATCCAGCTATATCGTCAGCCCACTACGGGAAATGAGCCGTACTACGGCATCCCCGTTGCAAATCGTCTTGATGACTGATGCAGTACGCTACGGTGACTGGGTTCCAAGTGACATTTCCATGCTCATCGACCCGCCAGGTTCTGGTGCTGAACCCAATGATGGTTCCGATTTTACCGTTTATAACCAACTGAAAGCTGATGGTATTGCATTCTCAGTAGTCAGCTTCAACCCAAATCCTGTAGACATTGCTGCATCTGCCGCTATTGCATCAGTAGGCGGAACCTATACAGGGGTAATCGACCCCAACCCGCAAGACCCTGATGGCTCCCAAACCACACCGCGCCGTTATATATCGGTCACGTCCGGCTTCCAGTTGACTGCCACACAAGTTGAAGAACTGGTTGAAGGTACAGCCATTTGTAGCAGTGCCATTTCCGGGCTGGTATTCGAGGATGTCAACTATGGCGGCGGGGCAGCCCGTCCTGCCAGTGAAGCGGGCACAGTTGGCATTACCAATGCAACCGTTGAAATCTATGACAGCACAGGCAAATACCTGGCACAGACAACAACTGACGCCGATGGCATTTATAAACTGCCCAATTTACCAGACGGCAAATATTACCTGCGTGCTGTTAGTGATTCTGTCAATTCCAGCCGTGCTGGCAGTAACGGAACAGAAATCCCGGTTCCAACCTATCCCGTTATTGGTGGTGTCAAAGCAGCCGCTGCTGACGCAAATATCAATCCCGGCTCATCAAATTTGAATACCAGCAATTTCATATTTACGGGTGGCGTACTGAACGGTCAACAGGCTCAAGCGGTACAAGCAGCTACCCTGACCGGCAATAGCCTCAAGAATGTGGATTTCGGTTTCAACTTCGATACCATCGTTAATGCCAATGACAACGGGCAAGGCTCCTTGCGCCAGTTCCTGCTGAATGCCAACTTGCTGGGCAATGACAGTGCCCTGGCACAGAGCGGGCTTATTGCTGGCAAGGAAAACGCCATCCTGATGCTACCAACCACCGATCCAAACTATGACAGCACAGGCAAATACTGGAGCATCAAATTGCAAAGTGCCCTGCCGGACATCATTGCCCCGCTGGTGCTGGACAGCTCCAGACAGACAGGCTTTACCAGTACGCCATTACTGGAACTCAATGGCAATAACGCTGGTTCCAGCAGTCACGGCCTCACCTTGGCAGCAGGCAGTGATGGCAGCAGTATCCGCTATCTGAGCATTACCCGTTTTGCAGGTGATGGCATTGCCGTTACGGGGAACAGCAAAGGCAACAGCCTCCTCAGCAACAATATCTACAACAATGGTGGCTTGGGGATTGACCTCGGCAATGATGGCGTTAGCAATAATGACGCGGGTGATACAGACAGTGGAGCCAATAACCTGCTCAACTACCCTGAGGTGAAAACCAGTTCATTTGGCACAAATGGCTCCAAAATCATCTCCTATGATTTCAACCTGGATTTGCCAGCCAATACCATTGGTTACCGTCTGGAATTTTTCAAGAATATTGCCAAAGATCCATCCGGCAATGGTGAAGGCCAGACCTTCATTGGCAGCAAGGACTTCAGTCATCCGGGCGGCGGCACACTCAACTTTAAAGGAACCTTTAACGCCAATCAGGCCGTTACCACCAGCGATTTCATTTCTGTCACAGTAACGGAAAAAACCGGAGCAACCACGTTTGGCAGTACTTCCGAATTCTCAGGTTCTGCCAACAATAACAATGTCGTTGTTTGTACCAGCCTGATTGACAACCCTGGCTCCGCCTTGCCCGACATGATGATTGATGAAAATGCTACCGGTATTACCCTGTTGCAAACCAAGGACAGCAGCGGAAATCCAGTGACTTATGCAATCACTGGTGGAGCCGATTCCAGCATGTTTACCGTAGGCCCGGTTTCTGGGGGAACGACGGACTGTGCACAAATCCAGTTTGTCAAGACATTGATCACCAAGGATGCCAGTGTCAATCCCCGCGTCCTGCCACCCGGCATGATTGACCCCGGTGATTTTGAAGTACCTGTCGATAAAGACAAAGACAATGCCTATGACCTTGAAATTACCGCAACCGCCAGTACCGGACAAAAATATGCCCGAACATTGCGGGTCAGGGTCATGGATGTCAACGAGGCTCCCATCATCACCTCCAGCAATACTGTCAGTGTGACAGAAGACACTTCCACCCTAGCACTGGACATCAAATCACAGGATCCGGACAGCGGAGATACCGAAGGCAACGGTTTAAGCTATGCCATTAGCGGTGGTACAGACCAAAATATCTTTGCGCTGGACAGTAGCAGTGGCATCCTGAACTTCAAGGCCATCCCGGATTATGACGCCCCCATGGATTCCAATCGGGACAACAGCTATGAAATAGCCGTAACTGTTACAGACCACGGTGGCCTGACTGCCAGCAAAACCTTCAATATTGCTGTACAAAACCAGACTGGCGATGACGGTGTAAAACTGCAAGCACGGGTATTGCTACAAGGTGCTTACGATAGCAAAACCGGCCTGATGTCAGACACACTCAACACCCTCAAGTTGCTACCAGCCAATCAACCCTATCAGTCCGCGCCTTTCAACCACAGCGGAACTGAAACCATCAGTGCACTGGTCAATAGCAATACCGGTAATCAGTCTATTGTAGACTGGGTACTGCTTGACCTGCGCAGCAGTAGCAAAACCACCTTAAGTACCCGTGCCGTACTGGTACAACGCGATGGCAATCTGGTTGACGCACAGACGGGTACAACCACCCTGAATTTTGCAGGTATCAGCGCTGGCAACTACTACGTCAGTGTACGCCACCGCAACCATCTAGGAGTCATGACGGCCAGCCCGGTCAGCCTTGGCAGTACTGCAACGCTGGTGGATTTCAGCCTTGCCTCAACCAGCGTTGCTGGCAGTGAAACGCGCTATACATCCGGCACACTGGCATTGCTGTGGGTAGGCGACATCAATGCCAGCTCCACCCTGACCTGCAATGGCCCAGGCAATGACATCACCAACCTGTTAAGTACAGTCCTGAGCAGTACTGAAAACCCACAAGCCTATACCAACTACATTTTGCAGGGCTATCTGAATACAGACATCAACATGGATGGCAAAACCCTGTTCAGTGGGCCAAACAATGATGCCAATACCCTGCTTGGTAATGTGTTGCTCCACCCGCTCAACAGCACCTTTGCGGCAAACTACATTGTCAGGGGAGGATTACAATAGACATCTGCCAGCAATCTTTGTAACGAATCAAAGGGTGTGACCGGAAGTGATGCATGGTTTAATATCTGGTAACTATCCCCATTAAA
>ERZ761609.154-NODE-154-length-94048-cov-46.167002_pt1 | contig 94048 bp, 96 predicted proteins | sample MGYA00511163_ERZ761609 | MGnify/ENA primary metagenome ERZ761609 (study PRJEB28899, sample SAMN02445070) | bioreactor sludge metagenome | biome: EBPR sludge | place: Australia: Brisbane, Thorneside Wastewater Treatment Plant | collected 2011-12-16 ...
TACATGCCTTGTTGTCACTGCTGCTCGGCTAAGACCCCGAAACACATAATGAGCCTTGATTTTTTGTAACTAGTTTTAAACTAAAGACCGAATGGTTTGTATAGAAGGCTCTCCCGCGAATTGTTCGAGTGTGTTTGCCGTCGATGTTTCCGCTATAATCTGCCCCTTTCCAACCATGTGCACAACCCGATACCATGACTGACCGCCTGCAAGAAACCGCCCGCCGCCGCACTTTCGCCATCATTTCCCACCCGGACGCGGGTAAGACCACCATGACCGAAAAGGTGCTGCTGTTCGGGGGGGCAATCCAGCTTGCGGGGACGGTCAAAGGCCGCAAGGCCGCCCGCCATGCCACCTCTGACTGGATGGCGATGGAAAAGGAGCGCGGGATTTCCGTCACCTCCTCGGTGATGCAGTTCCCCTACAACGGGCGCATCGTCAACCTGCTCGATACGCCGGGGCACGAGGATTTCTCGGAAGATACCTACCGCGTACTGACAGCGGTTGACTCCGCGCTGATGGTGATCGACGTAGCGAAAGGGGTCGAGGAACGCACCATCAACCTGATGGAAGTCTGCCGCCTGCGTGACACGCCGATCATGACCTTCATCAACAAGCTCGACCGCGAGGGCAAAGAGCCGATTGAACTGCTGGATGAGGTCGAAACCGTCCTCAAGATCAAATGCGCCCCGATCACCTGGCCGATTGGCATGGGCAAGCGCCTGAAAGGTATCTACCACCTGTATCAGGACAAGGTGATCCTCTACAAGCCGGACACCGAACGCCGTCAGGAATACGACGAAATCCACGGGCTGGACAACCCAGAACTGGATGAGAAACTCGGCACGCAGGCACAGGAATTACGCGACGAAATCGAGTTGGTACAAGGTGCCAGCCACGAATTCAACTTGCAGGAATACCTCGACGGTAAACTCACACCCGTCTATTTCGGCACAGCGTTAAACAGCTTCGGCATCCGCGAGTTGCTGGATGATTTCGTGGAAAATGCCCCCGCTCCGCAAGCTCGCCCGACTACCACTCGCAAGGTCGAAGCGGGTGAAGAAGCCTTTACCGGTTTCGTTTTCAAAATCCAGGCCAATATGGACCCGCAACACCGTGACCGTATGGCATTTATGCGCATCTGTTCCGGCAAGTTTGAAAAGGGTATGAAAGCCAAGCATGTGCGCATCGGCAAAGATGTGAAAATCCCTGACGCGCTTACCTTTATGGCATCCGACCGCGAACATGTGGAAGATGCTTACCCCGGCGACATTATCGGCATCCATAACCACGGCAGCATCCGCATTGGGGATACTTTCACCCAAGGCGAAAACCTGCAATTTACTGGCATCCCTAACTTCGCCCCGGAACTGTTCCGTCGGGCGCAACTGCGTGACCCGCTGAAAATGAAGCAGTTGCAAAAAGGTTTGGCAGAATTGTGTGAAGAAGGTGCAACCCAGTTGTTTAAACCGCTCAATAACAACGACTTGATCCTTGGTGCAGTCGGGGTGTTGCAGTTTGATGTGGTGGCACAGCGTCTGAAAGACGAATACAAGGTCGATGCCATTTTTGAAGGCGTGAATGTGCAGACGGCACGTTGGGTGACATCTGGCAACGAAAAAAAGCTGGAAGAGTTCAAGACCAAGGCAGCGCAGAATCTGGCTTACGATCATTCCGGTGAACTGGTTTATATCGCCCCGACCCGCATCAATCTGCAAATGGCGCAGGAAAAATGGCCGGACATCCAGTTCCATTCCACCCGTGAGCATGGCATCAATATTGCCTGAAAAGAAAAAGGCTACCCAGGGGAGCCGGATAGCCTGAACTTGCGAGGGTTAGTGTGATTTTTTAAGATTGACTATGTATTTATGGTAGTGTTGCGTGAATCACCATGAAGAATTGTAGTGCAACCTTGACGTAGCAGAGGGTATCTGTTTCCTGTTGTTTACCCTAGGCTTGTCAGGAGCTTTGAAATTCTGCCAGCAAGCCCCATATTGGTTGGGATGAAAAACAGCTTTGAGGACATCCCATGAGTAATCCGATCAATCTGGTGTGCCCGTCTTGTGGTGTCACCAACCGCGTGCCTGCCGAGCGGTCTGCCGAGGCCAAATGCGGCAAGTGCCACAGTCCCCTGTTCAATGCGCATCCTGTTGAACTGACGGGTGATAATTTCAGTAAACACCTCAGCCGCAATGACATCCCTGTCGTTGTGGATTTCTGGGCACCTTGGTGTGGGCCGTGCCGCATGATGGCTCCGGCATTTGCACAAGCGGCAGCGCAAATGGAACCGCAAGTGCGTTTCGCCAAGCTCAATACTGAAGACCATCAGATGATTGGGGCGCAGTACGGTATCCGCAGTATCCCTACCATGGCGGTATTCCGGGGTGGCAAGGAAATCGGGCGTATTTCCGGGGCAATGGGCGCGGCGGATATTGTGCGCTGGGTCAGCAGCCTGCTTTAGGTGGGTGTAATCTGTAGCGCCTTGTATATCAATACCAGCCCTGACAGTACTGCGGACAGCAGGAATATGTGCTTGAGGGGTTTGTTGCCTGCTTTGATACCTAGCGATGCACCCAAATAGGAACCTGTGACCGCGCCGAAGATCAGTCCTGGCGCAATTTCCCAGTGAATATGCCCCAAGGTTAGATGGGCAACCGCACCGATGGCATTCCAAACTAGCCCGTTGGCTGCCAGTGTCATGGCGGTGGAGTGCAACTGGTCGAAACGTAGCAGGTAGACATACAGCAGGGTAGTGAATACGCCGCTGGCTACCGAAATCCAGCCGGAATAAAATGCAATTGGGATCAGCAACAGGCTGCCAATGAGCACCTGCCTGCGCTGGATTTGTGGTGTGTGTTGCAGCCCGCTGGATTTTTTCAGCCATGAAACTGCCGCCATCAGCAGGATAAACACTCCTGCCAGCAATAGCATCAGGTTCTGGTCAAGTGCTGTCGCAAACAGCGTACCGGCTACCACGAATGGTGCACCCAGCAGCGCATTCCACCAGAAAACCTTCCAGTCGATCAGGTTTTCACGCGCATAGCGAAAAGTGCTGCCAATGCCGATGAAACCCACTGCCAGTTTGTGTGATGCCAGCGCGTTGATGAAGGGCAAACCGCTAAGGATCAGGATCGGCAGCAGGATCAAACCCGCCCCACCGCCTGCCAGTGCTGAAAAAAAGCACGCCACGAAACTGGCAATGGCACTGACTAGTATCACACCCCATGAAATGTCCAATATCCTGCTCCTGTCCATCAGATCGGGGCATATTGTGGCAGTTTGCCTGTCAAACGGACAAGCAATCAAATTTGTCGAAATATCTGCTAAAGTTAACAACATAAGTAGTGTTAGGGTTTGACAGATGCAGAATCATTCCGAGAGCAAGTGTTTGAATGTCCGCTGGGAAGGCAGGGCAAATTGCTTGCAATGTGCTATCCGCAAACAAACCCTGTTTGCCGATCTGAATGTGCAGGCAATGGAGCCATTGCTGCGCCCCATCCAGCAATACCGTTACCCGGCAGGCAAGCTGGTGTATGCCGAAGGTGTGGTGGCGCAACATGTTTTTGTGGTGCGTAAGGGCTTGCTCAAGCTGGAAGAAACCCTGCATGACGGCAACCTGCGGATTGTGCGGCTGGTCGAGCCGGGGCAGGTGGCCGGTATTGAAGCCCTGCTAGACCATTCCCACCGTTATGACCATAACGCAACAGCCTTGCAAGCGGCGGAAGTTTGCGAGATTCCCTATGTTATCTTGCACCGGTTGGCTGAACAGCATCCGGTATTTTTTGAAACACTGATGGAACACTGGCATCACCAGCTTCATGCAGCGGAGCAAGTGATCGTTGAGTTTTCAACCGGTACAGTACGGGAACGGGTCGCCAGAGCGTTACTCAAGCTGATTGCCTTGGCTGAAGCGGCAGGGGAGCAGCAAATACACTTACTGGGTGTGCGTGACATGTCGGCGCTGACAGGTGTTACCCGTGAATCCATCAGCCGGGTCATGGCAGAATTCAAGCGGACAAACATGCTGGTCAAACAGGATGATACTGGTATCAGCTATAACCGCGCAGGCTTGCAACGCTTTGCCTGGCAGGAAGACATTATCTGACTGATGATTTAATATTTTTATTAATTAATAATTTTAATTTACGAAATATATTTATCAGTATTATTTTCTGTAAATTCGCTGATAAGTGATAATTGTCAACATTGAATAATCTTGTTGCTATAAGCTGGTCTTGTTCTTAAGGGAAACGGATCAAGCGGTTTGGAAAGTGTTCCCCTGAAAGTGACGTACTAACACTACTTTAAGCAACTGACTAAGCAATGTTTAACAATAATCCCCATAGAACCCTCTGATCCGCCCTTTTCCAAGGGCGGATTTCTGTTTTTCAGGCTAAAACCTGATTTCTGTCAGGGAAAATGGATGGTGTAGCACGCAAAATGCCTGTACCAGCCAATATCGTAGAGGGTATTCAATGTCTGCACTGAAACGGATCTTTCATCCCACCGATTTGTCAGCCGCGAGCGAAACAGCGTTTTATCATGCTTTACGGATAGCCATGTCAGGGCACTCCGGCCTGACCATCATGCATGTGGCGGGTACTCATGGCAGTATCCACCGGGACGATTTTCCCAGTGTCAGTCACACCTTGGAGCAATGGGGCGTGATCCAGCCAGGTGGTGGGCGTGAGGCAGTCGACAAGCTGGATATGGCAGTCCGCAAGATTGTTTCACACAGCAAGAACCCGGCACATGCCTGCGAACATTATTTGCAATCCCATGCGGCTGATCTGGTGGTGCTGGCGGTGCATCAACATGCAGGTGTGATGCGCTGGCTGCATCACGCAGTGGGCACGCCGGTGGTCAGGAATTCCGGTGAGAAAGCCTTGATGATCCCGCATGGCATCAAGGGTTTTGTCAACCCGCAGGATGGCAGCATGGTATTGCGCAACATCCTGTTACCCATGACTCAGCATCCTCATCCGCAGGAAGCAGTTGGTGTGCTGCATTCCTTGCTGAACCAATTGGGGTTGGACGGTGGCACGGTGATATTGCTGCATGTCGGCAACGAGGCTGACGTACCCGTTGTGCACTTGCCTGCGGATAGCCGCTGGCAATGGCAGACGCAGGTCAGGCAGGGCAGTGTGGTCGACGTGATCCTGCAAACAGCCAGGGATACTGATTGTGATTTGCTGGTCATGCCAACTGAAGGGCGCAACGGCTTTCTGGATGCTTTGCGCGGTAGTACCACTGAGCAGGTTTTGCAAAAAACGGCATGTCCGTTGCTGACCGTACCTCTCTGATTTTCACTTTGCACAGCTAAACCGGGTATGATGTTGCTTTCAGAATAAAGACAGGAAGCCGCGTCGTGTCCAACACCACCCCCTACAGCAATACGCGCCAACGTTGGGCGTGGGCCTTTTATGACTGGGCCAATTCGGCGTTTGTGATGACGGTGATGGTGGTGTTTTTCCCTATCTTTTTCCGCGATTACTGGGCCAAGGGGCTGCCTTCCGAAGAAATTACCCTGAATCTGGGGATCGCAACTTCAGGGGCAAGCCTGCTGGTCATGTTGATGGCTCCCTTTCTGGGTGCGCTGGCGGATCAGGGCAACTTGAAAAGGCGTCTGCTGATAGGCTTTGCTACTTTGGGGATGCTGGCAACCTCCGGTTTGTACTGGCTGGCGGAAGGGCAATGGCAGTTGGCAATGCTGGTGTATGTGCTGGGTGCTATCGGTTTTCTGGGCGGGAACATTTTCTATGACTCGCTGCTGGTGGATGTGGCGAGTGAAAAGGAACTCAACCGTACTTCTGCGCTGGGCTACAGCCTGGGGTATTTGGGGGGCGGTTTGCTGTTTGCCCTGTGTGTTTGGATGACTTTGCAGCCAGAACTGTTCGGGTTGGCATCCAAGACGGATGCGGTGAAAGTGTCTTTCCTGCTGACAGCGTTATGGTGGGCACTGTTTGCCATTCCCTTGTGGTTATGGGTGGGGAAACAGCCGCAGAATGCCGTGCCACCAACGCGGGCGTTACCGTTGGGGCAACTGTTCCGCAATGCGCTGGCTGAGTTGCGCGATACCTTCCGGCATATCCGCCAGCAGCGGGTGGTGTGGTTGTTTTTGCTGGCCTACTGGTTCTACATCGACGGGGTGGATACGGTGGCTTTCATGGCGGTGGATTTTGGTAAGACGATGGGGTTTGATACTTCCAGCCTGATTACTGCTTTGCTGATTACCCAGTTTGTGTCTTTCCCGGCGGCGTTGGCCTTTGGCTGGATTGGCAACTGGCTGGGGGCAAAAAATGGCATTCTGTTGGCATTGGGCGGGTATGTGCTGATCATTGTTGGGGCAACTTTCATGCAGGATGTGGATGATTTTTACAAACTGGCACTGTCAGTTGGTCTGGTGCAGGGTGGGGTGCAGGCGTTGAGCCGTTCGCTGTATGCCAGCCTGATTCCGCCAGAACGTGCTGCCGAGTTTTTCGGTTTCTACAACATGCTGGGCAAGTTTGCGGCGGTGCTGGGGCCGTTGCTGGTCGGTTGGGTTGGCCTGATGACAGGATCGCCACGTATGGGGCTGTTGGCGATCCTGTTGCTGATCGGGCTTGGTGGTCTGCTGTTATGGCTGATGCCAAGCAGCAAACAGCCTAACCGGGCAGGGCAGTAACACTTTTGCCGTGCAGGAAGTTGCTCAGTGACCATACGGACGAGCTGAAAATTCTGCTGAACAGCTTAATCCTGACCCGCCAAGGTAAATCATTAAACAAAGTTGCCTTGCTCAGCAGCCAGCGTATTTCCAGCCCGCGCATCACTTTGTCAAACAGGCGTCTGTTGCTCATTTCCTTGACGTAGGTTGAGCCGCTATGTGAGCGGTAAATCTTGAGGGGAGGGGTTGGCAAGGTGGCAATGGAGCCTTTGGTTGCGACTTGTGCCAAAAAGGGGACTTCCAGATCAGCGACCATGTTTTTCCATGCCTTGGCCGGAAATTCGCAGCGTTTGGCAACATCGGTGCGGTACAGGCCGAAAATACAGTGATACAGGTGATTGGGGTCGCCGTAGTTAAAAAACAGCAGGCGGTTTTCCGCTTGTTTGCCCAGTACTTTGGGCAGGCGAATGGCATCCATACGGTCAACATGAATGACTTCCTGACGGTCGTTTATGGTTTTGACATCCGTCATGACCAATGCCAGTTCGGGGTTGGCTTCAAGGCATTCGACCATGCTGGCGATGAACTCGGGTTCACACAGGTCGTCAGAGGCTGTCCACATGAAATATGTGCCACGGGCTTCATCCTTGACGAAGCGGAAGTTACCGAAAACGCCCAGATTGCGTTGCTGGCGTATGTAACGGATGCGGGTATCCTTGCGGGCATATTCCTGGCAAATGGCTGCTGTGCCATCGGTGGAGCCGTTGTCTGAAATGATGATTTCAAAGTCTGTAAATGTTTGTGCCAACAGCGAATCCAGGGTTGTGGGGAGCAGTTTTTCGCGATTGTAAACAGGAAGGCCAATACTGACAGTTGGGTTCATGTTATTCCTCAACTTTGCGTAAAAGAGGATTTAAGATGGTCAGCCAAGCGTAAACACAAGGCTAACATGGTCATGGTTGGGTTTGCATAACCACCGGATGGAAAAACAGCGCTACTGGCAATGTAGCAGTTGTTAACGCCATGAATCTTACAATTGCTGTCAACCACCGAAGTGGTTGGATCATTGCCCATACGTGCGGTACCCATCAGGTGGTGGCAAGTGTGAGAGTAATAATTAAGTTTGTTGCCATTATGTTCATGGTAGGAATGAAATTCGCCAAAGCCTTGGGCTTGCAAACCTTCAACCAGCTTTTTTTCAGTCTTGATAATGGATTGGGTGTCTGTTTCATCCCAGTCCATATGCACGGCAATACGTGGCATACCCAGTGCATCCCGCGTATTGCTGAGCGTTACCCGGTTGGTCTTTTTGGGGCGTTGTTCTGCCAGCCCCATCAATTCAATAATCTGGTAACGTTTGTCCAGTTCTTTGGGGGAGAGCTTCGACCAGCCGCCAGTGGCAAGACCGGGCATTAGAACCATGCCATTGAAATACTTCTGGTAAGCGATGTGTATCAAATAAGGCAAGCCTTTGACAAGGTTAACCGTGTTTCGCCATAAAGAGTGTTCCATTGGTTTGGTTTGTTTTATTGCCCAGGCAAATTCCTGGACACTTTTGAAAGCGTTATAGTTCTTCTCATTGGGTTTGGGAAATAACATGGCTTCAAGGTTTTGCAGGTTTTCTTGCTTTTTCAATGCTTCAGGCAAGCCGATACTGCCAATAACCGATACGCCGTTAATGTCCCGCATGTCGTAAAATTTCAGTTTTTCATGCATATTGGGACTGATTTTGAAATAGCCGTGGAATATCAAACTATGGTCAATGTAGTAGCGCCCAACCACGTCGTTGTTGTTGCCAAGCCCGTCAGGATGGCACTGGCTTTTTGAATTAAGCAGGATTTGTGGTACGCCAAAGCCACTTGCGGCAAGGATGAACTGGTCAGCTTCAACGGTCATGGTATTGCCATTCGGCGCAAGTACTTTGGCGGCAAGCACGTTGCTGCCATCGGTACTGGTGATCAATTCACTGACTGTGGCGTTACGGTACAGGTGATGGGTAGGGCTGTTTTGCAGTTTGGCAGGAAATGTTTTGGTGAAATAATCTGTGCCGCAGAAAGAGAAAATACCGGAATTGATCGACTGATTGGTCAGGGTTGCTCCCTGGGTGTTGCCTTTCCATATAGCCAGATTGTCATAGGCGAAAGGGCCAAGGTTGAGCAGATGGTGCAAACGCTCGTAGTATGGATCAATTTCCTCTCTGGATAATGGCCAAGTGGCAAAATCCAGCGGTTGCAAGGGTACAAAACGGAAACCATTGGCATTGTTGCCTGCCATTTTGACGATCCAGTGATTGGCAGTTCCACCGACCTGTCTGGCTCTGACTTCGTGTGTTGCCTGATTCAACATGCCTGAAAGGAAACCTTTGTTCAGGTCATCGCCATAGCGGCTTGCCTTGTCATCGCCGCTTTCAAGCACAACAACACTTTGTTTGCCATCACTAAACTCATTGGCGAGTGTCATGCCTGCTGGGCCGCTACCAATAATGCATACGTTGGTTTTGATGATTTGGTTGTTGGTAACTGATTGCATATTGTAATGCATAAAATATAGACACCATATTTTTTAAATATTTTTAACGGATTATGGCGAATCGCTACAAATGAAAACGCTGGTCAGTGTTTCTATGATGCTCGCCCATCACTTACTGTGAAGTATAGTGGGTTACATGAGAAATGCAGCAACCGCTCATTCAATTTTACGGAAATTTTACGGGTTTTCTTGCTTGAAGTTAGCAACAGTGCAAATGTCGGTATGAATCAGCAGACGAGCGGTTGGCAGGGTATGTGTGACCGATGTAGTGAGGTTTTGTTTGTATTTTGCGCATAAAAAAGCCCGCTTTTCGCAGGCTTTTGATAATAATGGCGGAAAGGGAGGGATTCGAACCCTCGATACGTTGCCGTATACACACTTTCCAGGCGTGCTCCTTCGACCACTCGGACACCTTTCCGCAGAGACTTGCCATCAGGCAAAATCAAGGGCGCAATCGTAGCGCAGGAAACGTGGCTTGTAAACCGCTGCGTGACTTGACCGTCAGGAAATTTACACTTGGTCGGGTCAGGTTCGACAAAAGGTCAGTTGGTGCGCTAGTCTCACCAGTGGGCTTAACAATAAAAAAACACACACATGGCATTCATTCCAAAACTTCAAGCATTCATGCGCTGGTGGGGCGAGGGCTTATATGCCAGTCTGCCGGATGGCTTGCGTAAACTGTTCCGTCGGGATTTGCCGCGTCTGGTGTTGCACATGCAGGACGAGCAAAGTGCCCGCATTTTCTGGGAAGACGACGGCAAGCAACAAGAGCGTGGTGAGTGGTCGCTGGCTGATGCGGATCGTGCTTCCCTGTCAGGTTGGATCCCAGCCAAGGCAGCCCACAAGCCTTGGCAGATCGAGTTGCGTTTGTGCAAGGCACAAGTGTTGCGGATGCAGCGCCATTTCCCGGAAGCGGTCAAGGACAGCCTGCGTCAGGTTGTGGGCTACCAGCTTGACCGTCTGACCCCATTTGCCCCCGACAATGCCCTGTATGATGCGCGGGTGGTGCAACACGACAAGGTGCGCAAGGAATTGCTGGCAGATATTTATGTCGCACCACGCCATCTGGTCGAGCGTTTACTGCGGCAATTGGCAGACAGTGGCATTACCCAGGTTCACACGATTTCCACGGTAGATGCACCCGGTAAAGTCAATCTGGCGCATGAGCAGCAAGCCGGTGAAGCCAGTTCTTGGTCCATGATTCCGCTTTATCTGTTTCTGGGAGCGCTGGTGGTGTCTCTGTTGGCACCGCTGGCGTACAAATACCGCCGTCTGGAACAGATTGAAACTGCTGTGGCGGAGTTGCGCCAGTCTTCCGCCGAACAACTGGCGATCCGCGACAAGCTGACCCAAGCCGAAGAAGCCTTGCGCTTTCTGGAAGAAAAACGCCGTACTTCGCCTGTCGCACTGGATGTGGTGGAAAAAATTTCCGCTGACATTCCTGCCCACACCTGGCTGGAACGCCTGAGTCTGGATGGCAAAACGCTGGAAGTGCGGGGCGAATCCGAAAAGGCATTGACCCTGATTGATACGCTGGAAGAGGCGCAGGAATTTGCCAATGTGCGCTTCAAGTCGCCCGTCACCCGCAATAAAGATAACGGGCGTGACCGTTTCCACATCGAAGCCAGTGTGGAGGTCGCTCATGCTGAATAATCCTGCCCTGAAAAAACACCAGACCCTGTTGTCGTGGGGGATGCTGGTAGTCGTGCTGCTGGCGCTGGTTTTCCTGCTGGTCTTGCCAGTATTGCAACTATCGCTGGACTACGGGCAGCGGATTGAAACCGGCTACCAGCAGTTGTCCCGTTTCCGCCAGATTGCCAATGCCACCCCTGAATTCATGGCGGAATACGAGCGGGTACAGCAGCAAGGGCTGGACAAACTGTTTTATCCGGCAGGTATGACTTCAGCACAAGTGGCGAAAGAGTTGCAGAAACATCTGGCGACTGTCATTACCCGCGACAACGGGGTGTTGATCAGTTCCGAGGTAGTGGAAGAGCAGCCGCAAACGGAAGGGGAAGCCAGTTCGGTATACGAGCGGGTCATGGTCAAGGCGGTGTTTCAAGCTAGCCCGGCCTTGTTGCGCGAAGTTTTGCATCAGGCTTACCGGGCACGTCCGCTGATGTTTGTGGAAAGCCTCGACATCAAACCGCTGGAAGGCTTGGGGGCAGACAAGCAGGTAGTCAAGGCTGAAGTGCGAATTTCCACTTACTGGCGCGGTGGTGAGGTGAAACATGAAGAAACTGATTGATCCGCCCATTCAGGCATTCTTGTTGCTGACGGGCTTGTTATTGCTGGCAGCTACCGGCTGGAGCCTATTCAACCTGAAAATGCAGGATGAAAACCAGTCGGGTGCGGCTGGTGGGGTCAGCGTGCAGATTCCTGATGCCAGCGTGCTGGATGTGCCTGATTTGAATGCTTATCCGCAAATGGTGGCAACCCCGTTGTTCTGGGAAGCACGCAAAGCGCCCGAGGCGCCCAAGGTGGAGCTTGCCGAGCAGCCTGTTGCCCTACCGGTTGATACGGCTTTGCCGGAAGGTCGACTGATCGGCATTATTGATGTAGGCGACCATTTGTTTGGGGTTATGCAGAATGCCACCGGGGTCAGTAGCCATTTACGTAAGGGTGATATGTGGGGTGCGTGGAAGGTCAGTGGTATTGATCCCGACCGTTTGATCCTGAAGCTGGGTGATCAGGAGAAAGACCTGCCGCTGGTAGGAGACTTTACCGCACCGCAGGAAAACCCCAAGGTGGCGGAAGCACGGCAATTGCGTGAGCAACAGGCTGCCCAGCAAGCACAACAAGCCCAGCAGGCACGTCAGCAGCAACAGGCAGCAGTACCAGCAGTGCCGCTTGTACCTCCACCACAAACTATGCCAACAGGTGATCCGGCAGCGCAGAATGCAGGCTTGCCATTTCCGGCTGATACCAGCAAGCAACCTCCCGCCTTGTCGGTCAAGGATGCCCTGGAAGCCCGTCAGCGCCTGATGGCATCACGCTGGGGGGCATTGGGTGGCAATGAGGCAGAGGCAGTGCCTGCACCGGCAGGAAACACCGCTGGTCAGCAACGGTAAAGCGATTATCCGATAAACTGTACTTTTTATCGGCTGGTAAACCGATTAACATGATGAGTACCGAGCACTCCTGAACGCCAGTTCGGGATGCTGCAATAATAAAAACAAATGGGGTTAGCTTTGTGAATTACAGGGGCAGCATGATGGGGCTGGTCGGTGTTGCGGTGCTTATGTCCGCTTGCACGTCGATCAAAAACAGCCCAGGCTATCGTGACAACATGAAATCCGGCGGTTTTCAACGCAGCGCAGCCATCAAGGAACTCAACGATGGCGTTTACTCCTATCCAAAACTCAGACCTGCCAGCCACGTTACTACTGAGCAGCCAGCCAGTCAGCGTGAAGAAGGCGGTTCTACGCCTGCGTGGGATGCGATGAAGCCATCCGGCACGACGGCCGACAAGAAAACGGGTGATGTGGAACTGATTCTGGGCGATCGGGAATATTACCGCTCCGATGTCAAGCGCCCACAAATCGGCGGCAAAAGCACAGATGACGGGGTGGCACTGAATTTTGAACGTGCCAGCATTCGCGAAGTGGTGAAAGTGGTGCTGGGGGATATCCTCAAGCAAACCTATACTGTCGAGCCGGGGGTGGAGGGTGAAGTGACCATCAATTCCAGCGAACCCATTCCGCGTGATGCCCTGATTCCTACCCTGGAATCCCTGCTGCAAACGCAGGGAGCCGCGCTGTACAAGGATGATACCGGCAATTATCGGGTGGCGGCGCGAGCCAACCTCAAGGGGCGCGGTTTCATGCCATCTGCAGGCAAGATTGCGCCGGGATACGGTATCCAGGTTGTACCCTTGCGTTACATTCCAGCCGCCGAAATGCAAAAGATTCTGGAGCCACTGGCAAACCCGGAAGCCTTTGTGCGGGTTGATCCGAACCGTAACCTGCTGGTGCTGGCGGGAACCAGTTCCGAACTTGCTAACCTGATGGCGACCGTCAAGACGTTCGACGTGGATGTGCTGAAAGGCATGTCGGTAGGTTTGTACCGGGTCAAAAGCGTGGAAGCGGCTGTGGTAGCGAAAAATCTGGATGCCCTGTTCGGTGAAAGTGGCAACAGCCCGATGGCTGGTATGATCAAGATCATGCCCATCGAGCATATGAACAGCATCATGATCATTTCAGCCAACCCCGATTACCTCAAGGACATGAAGGACTGGGTTGACCGTTTTGATCAGGTCAGCCCGACCGCAGGCCAGCAACTGTTTGTTTACCATGTGCAAAACGGCTCTGCTGAACATCTGGCGGAAATGCTCAACCAGATTTTTGGTGGCAAGAAAAGCAGTGGCGGTAAAAGCGCATTGGCAGGCAGTAGCACTTCCAGCCTTGCCCCAGGTTTGCAACCGGCAACCGTAGGTGGGGATGGTCAGGCTGTCAAAACAGGCGTGGAATCTGCCAAAACCATGCTGGGCGATAGTGGTACGGGTGGTATGAACATTGACCCGGATGCTGAAGTGCGGATCGTGGCAGACAAGACCAACAACTCGTTGATGATCATGTCTACCAATGATACTTACCAGCAGATTCTGGAAGCGCTCAAGCGCATTGACGTGATGCCGATGCAGGTACAGGTGGAAGCCTCCATCATGGAAGTGACCCTGACCGACGGGCTGGAGTATGGCTTGCAGTGGTATTTCAAGAACAATGGCAATGCTTTTGGAGCCAAGGGACTGGGTGACTTGGCGACTGAACCGGGCGGTTTCTCGTTCTCAACCACGCTAGGGTCTGACCGCGTGCTGGGCGCCATCAATGCGCTGGCACGGGAATCGAAGGTGCGTGTTTTGTCGTCGCCCTCCATTCTGGTGCTGGATAATCAGACAGCTTCCATCCGGGTGGGCGATCAGCAACCCATTTTTACTGGCAAGTTGAATGATGCTAATGGTGGAACTTCCACCACCGTACAATACAAGGACACCGGGGTTTCCCTGCAAGTCACGCCACACGTGAATTCCAACGGGTTGGTGAAAATGGACATCCAGCAGGATATTACTGATGTGGGTGAAATTGACGCAGCGACCAACAACCGCAGCTTCCTGCAACGCAACATCAAGAGCAACGTGGCAGTCAAGAGTGGTGAAACCATCGTGCTGGGTGGCCTGATCCGCGATAACAGTTCGGAAGGCCGTAACGGTGTGCCGGGTCTTTCCAAGTTGCCAGTAGTCGGTGGTGTGTTCAGTGGCAGCAGCAGTGGCGGCAAACGCACCGAATTGCTGGTGCTGATTACGCCGACTGCTATCAAGGATCAGCGCGATCTGGTCAAGACTGGCGAGGAGATGCGTGATCGTATGCAACGTTTGATGGATGGGGACAAGTTCCTGCCGCAATTGAAGGGGCAATATGTTAACTAAGGTTCATGGTTATCTCTGGGGTGTTTACCTGTCAGTGTTGCTGGCAGGCTGTGGGGGCATGACGGCGGAAAAGGATGTGGCTGAGGCCGCGCAGAAACGCTGGGAATACCTGATTGCCGGAAATTTGGAACAGGCTTACCACTACTACACGGATGCTTTCAAACAGGCTACCCCTTACGAGCATTTCAGGAACAATGTGCGTGGAACAGGTTTGTGGAACAGGGCGACGGTGGAAACAGTGAAGTGTGATGATTCCGCCAGCCGTTGTACCGTGACGCTTGATGTGACGGTCAGCATGAAAATGCGTGGTTTGTCCAAGCCTGTCGAGAGCTCTGACCGCGTAGCAGAGGTTTGGGTGAAGGAAGGCTGGTTTTCAGACTGGCGGTATATAAAAGAGTAATGTCTGGTATAAGAACAATGGATAGACTGGCTTATAATGGACGCATAACGCTCTAGGGCCGGTTTGGGTTCAAGAACAAGAAAAACGATTTAAAAGATCAGTTTACACTCCGTCAATAATATAAAAGATAGAACGAGGAGGCACGCAAGTGTTCAAAAAGCATAAAATCGCCCTGGGCGTTTCGGCTGGTATCCTGGGGGTAGTGGGAGCCTTGACGAGCGCACAGGCAGTCCACTTGAACCCGGATGGCACAGGTCAGGTACTGCTTTTCCCTTACTTCAATGCCCAACAGGGTTATCAGACCAACATCAATCTGGTGAACTCCACTGACCAGACCAAGGCTGTCAAAATCCGTTTCCGTGAAGGCAAGTACAGTAATGACATTCTTGACTTCAATATCTACATGTCGCCAGAAGACGTGTGGGTGGGTACGGTCAAGGCCGGGGATGATGGCAAAGGCAATCTGATCGGTCATCTGCGCACGACCGACAAGTCGTGTACCCTGCCGATGGAGGCTGCGGCTGACTGTGATTCTACAGGGGCTGACGGGAAAAACCGCTGTGAGGCGGTCGTGCCGTTTACCGGGCACAACCTGTACAAAAATGTGACGGCTGATGATACCCGTGAAGGTTATATCGAAGTCATCGAAATGGGCGTGGTGGAAGATGCCGCTGTCCAGACCGGTGTGTTGCACAATAAGGGTAAGCCAAACGACTGTAAAACGGTTGAGGAAGCCTGGAAGAAAGGCAGCTTCACGCAGGGTGCTGGTTCAGCCGCCAAAGGGTTGAGTGCTCCAACGGGTGGCTTGTTTGGTTCCTCTGCAGTGCTTAACGTGTCTGCCGGTGCTGCCTTTACCCTGGATCCTGTCGCTATCGACAACTACAGTACCCAGGCTCAGCATTACCTCTCCCACGATCCTGACAAGTTCCTGTTGCCATCGCTGGCATCCGGTAACGTTGACAGCAGTAGCCTGATGGTCAAGAAGCCATCCGGTGAAGCCGAGCTGGTTGTCACCACCTGGAACCAGACACAGGATACCTGCCTGAATGACGGCGATGCCCTGACTCCGGCTTGCGGAACCAACCCGTATCCGATCGCGCATGTCTTGTTAGCGCCTCACCTGATGAACGAATACTACCTCGACCCGTCATTCGGGTATGACGGGCATACTGACTGGGTAGTGACCTTCCCGATGAAGAAACACGGTATCCACGCTACCAAGAAGGACGTGCTGGCGAACTTTGAAAAAGGCATTTATGACCGTGAAGAAGGGCGTGCCAACTGGACAGCGACACCGGGTGGTCAGGTCACTGACAGTTTCGGCTTCTCACCGCCGGTCGGTATCAATGCTACCGTGGATGATTCCAGTATGCTGTTGCGTGAAGTTAACGTCATCAGCTTCAAGTCTACGGATCTGTCTTACGATGCCAGCCGTACAGTATTGTCCAGCTCATCCAAGCAGACACTCAGTGTAGGGCCGTTTATCAGTGGTTGGGCGCGTTTGTCCTTCCCAGGGTATGACTTGTCCAGTGGCTTCAAGTCAGCAGCGGCCTACAGCGCGACCCCGAGTGCTTATGCGGCGACCAGTGGTATCTATAAAGGTGTGCCAGCCACAGGTGCATCCTTCATCGAAGGTACCACCGGGAAAGGTGGTCAACGTGTGGGTGATGCATTGCCACACAAAATCCAGCGTGATTAATTCCTGACTGGTGACAGGGGTGGTGTACCTCCACCCCTGTCTGTTTGTATTTGTTTTTGGCTTGCTAACTGGTAATGATGCTTATGCTGCGTAACGTTGTTTTAGCGCTGTTATGCGCATGTTCCCTGACGGCTTATGCCGCTGATACACCCTCGCCTGATACGTCTGTTCCGCCCGCTGAAAGTCTGTTTATCCGGGATGCTCTGGTGGAAAAAGGGCTGGCAACAGGGCTGGACAAAGACCCTGAACTTGCGCGTTTGGTGGAAGAATTCCGCAAGGAACAGCTTGCCCGTTTGGCATTGAATGCCATACTCACGGAAAACATGCCTGACTTTAATTCGCGGGCGGAAGAACTCTATCAGGTACGCAAGGACAAGGCTTATTCCCTGCCACTGCGTTTGCGTGTACGGGTACTGGAAATGGATGCCAATGGCGACAAGGAAGCCGCGACAATCAAGAAACTGGAAGAATTGCGCGAACAAATTGCTAGTGGCAAGCTGGATTTCAAGATTGCCGTCCTTCAGCACAGTGAAGCGGCTGACCGCAAACTGACCGAGGGTGACAGCCAGTGGTTTTACAAGGGGCAAAAGCCGGATGTTTTCTACGAAGCTGCCGAGCAATTGACGCCAGAGCAACCGCTCAGCAAGGTGGTCGTCCATCGTGGCAGTGCCTGGCTATTGTACTTGCTGGAACGCAAGGCTCCAGAAGTCCGCCCGCTGGATGAAGTCAAACCGGAAATCATTGCCGAGTTGCAGCGTGAATACCGTGAATCCCAGGAAAAAACCTTGCTGGATGGTTTGCGCGAACAGTTCCGGCAAAAAAATGCCAGTAATACGGCTCCTGATCCGGCCGCTGGCACAAACAGGTGAATCGGGCGAACCTGACACTGTTCCGACAACTGTTACAACGTGATCTGCGCGAACGTTATACCGGAACAGCACTGGGCGTATTCTGGTTACTGGCGCAACCATTATTCATGCTGTTGGTGTACGCTCTGGTATTTGGGGAAATCCTGCAAGTGCGTTCCGGCGGTCAGGCTATGGCATCGACCGCAACATTTGCCGCCTGGCTGTTTGCCGGGTTGGGTATGTTCAATGCACTGGCGGAAGTGTTGGTACGTTCGCCTGCCATCCTTGCCGAGCGGCGCGATATATTACTGAATTCCCCCTTGCCTGCCGGGCTGTTGCCGCTGTTGCCGGTTGGTGCTTCTGTTTGGCTGGAATTGCTGTCGGTAGGTTTGCTGCTGCTGTGGCTGTGCTTGCAAGGGCAGTGCTACTGGCAGGCGTTTTTCTGTTACCCGCCTTTCCTGTTGTTGCGTATCCTGTTGTCAGTGGCGCTGGCGTATGCACTGGCGGTATTGGGTGTGTTCCTGCGTGACTTGCGCCAAATGATGCCGCCTTTGCTGACGGTGTTGCTTTTGTTGTCCCCCATCGTTTATCCACTGGATGCCGTGCCGGAACGTTTCCACGGCTGGTTTGGGTGGAATCCGCTGGCACAACTGGTGCAAGGCTACCGTGCCGCTTTGCTGGAAGGTATCTTCCTGTGGGAAAGTTTTGCCTTGCTGTTGGTATGGGTAGTGATGTTGCTGCCATTGGCGCTGCTGTTGTTCCGGCAGTTGATGCCTCGGGCGAGGTATGTGCTATGAATCCGGGGCTGGCGATCAGGCTGGTGCAAGCGGGTATTGCTTACCGGCGTTATGCGCATCCGCGTGATGCCTTGCTGGAATGGCTGTTGCGCCGCCCGCGTCATGCCTGTTTCCATGCTTTGCAGGACATTAGCCTGGATGTAGCGGCTGGTGATTCGCTGGGCATTGTCGGTGACAATGGGGCAGGCAAGAGTACTTTTCTGAAAATGCTGGCGGGAAATTTGCCACCAACCAGTGGGAGCTGCGTCGTTCAGGGCAGGCGTTCCGCCTTGCTGGAACTGGGGAGCGGCTTGCACCCCGACTTCAGTGGTGTGGATAATGCCCGCATGGGGTTGGCACTGCGCGGGCTTACCCATGCTGACATCGAGCGCAAGCTGCCGGAGGTGCTGGCGTTTGCCGAACTGGGCGAATTTGTCCACCAGCCGGTCAAAACCTGGTCCAGCGGCATGGTGGTCAGGCTGGTATTTGCCATCGCTGCCGTGATTGAGCCGCAGGTGTTGATTGTGGATGAAGCCTTGTCGGTGGGCGACCAGTATTTCCAGAAAAAGTCACTCGACCGGATGCGGGCGATTCTGGAGGGGGGGGCGACGCTGGTATTCTGCTCCCACAACCTGTATCAGGTGCGGGAAATGTGCCGTCAGGCAATCTGGCTGGAACACGGCAGGGTACGGATGCAAGGCCCGGCACAAGCGGTGGTGGATGCCTATCAGGATGACGTGCGCGGAAGAACACTCCCTTCCCCCCTCGTGGGGGAAGGGTTGGGGATGGGGGGGAATCCCCGGCTTCTTTCCGTTACCCTCGAACGCAACACTTACCAAACCCTCGACCCTTTCACCATCACCATTCATGCCAGTCACGCTCAACACCCCCTGCACGACATCCACGTCGGTATTGTCATCCGCCGTAACGATGACATCCAGTGTTATGGCATCAGCACCGTGCACGATGGCGTGACCATGCAGCCGCTGGCTGAGGGTGTGGCTGCAACCAGGTTTGTGATTGATTCCCTGCCGTTGCTGTCGGGCGAATATTGTCTGGAAGTGTGGCTGATCGACGCCAGCGGCGTGCATGTGTACGACTCGCGCGAACGTTGTTGCCATTTCCGGGTACAACAGGCTTCGCAGGCGCAAGGCATTGGCATGGCATGGTTGCCACATCGCTGGGAAACGGTGGGGGTGGAAACCAATGCGCTGGCGGCCTGATACGTTTTCCTTGCGTTATAACCTGTTGTTTCCGGCTTATGCTCGCTTGCCACCGTCGCTGGGCTACCGGCTGGCTGCACAACAGGCATCTGTTTTCCGGCAACGCAGGCCGGAAGAGGAACAGGCCATCCGCACCCCGATGCAAGCCGCCTTTCCCCGTGCGAGTGCTGCGCAACTGTCCGGCTGGCTGGCTGATTACTACCGGATGGTGGAACAGGAAGCGCTGGACACCTGGTATCTGCATCAGCCGCCCATTCAGCAGGTGGTGGAGCTGCAAGGTTTTGCAGCGGTGGAACAGGCTCGCAGGCAAGGCAAACGGGTGTTGTTGACTGGTGGGCATTTCGGGCGCTTCTGGCTGGCTGGCCCGGCGATGCGTGCGGCGGGGCACACGACCGGCACGATTACCCGTGATGGCGGGCAGGAAAACAGCCACGGCCTGCATCCGGCAGAATACCGTTATCGCCTGTTCAAGCTGCAACGTTTGCAACAGGTACTGGGTGGGCCGTTTCTGGTGGAGGGTGATGACTTGCGCCCTTTGTATCGCGCACTGGATAAACACCTGATTGCGCTGATTTTTGATGTTCCTTACCCTCAAGTACACATGGGTAGCGTGACAGTTCCTTTCCTTGGGAGTAGGATAAGCCTACCTGCCGGTATTTATCGAATTGCAACAAAAACGAAGGCAGTGGTCGCGCCTTTTTTCATGCGCGATCTGGGGGATGGACGGGTAATCGCGGAATTTTCTGCGCTACTTGATCCGCCCGATTACGATGAATCAGCGATGATGAGCCAGCTCGCCAGCCAGCTTGAGGCAAGAATCACGGAAAGCCCCGGACACTGGTGGTTGTGGCCTGCATTGCCGCTGTTACAACGGGATAACAACTATGAATAAGGCCGCTTCCAAACTACCTTTGCATGACAACCATTCCCACAGCCAGATTGTGCGCCGTGTGCCGCGTTACGCGCATGTGCTGGAACTGGGCTGTGCCACCGGCAGCATGTCGAAACTGCTGAAAGAGCATTGCGATGCCACCATCATCGGCGTGGACAACAACCCGCGTACTGCTTGGCAGGCTCGTTGTTTCTGCGATTACGTTCTGACCGAGGATCTGGATGACCCGCACAGCCTGGATGCGCTGGAAGACGAGAAATTCGACGTCATTACCTTGGTCGATGTGCTGGAACATCTGCGAGATCCTGCCGGATTGTTACGCCGGGTCAAGCCCTTGTTGCTGGACGAAGGTCAGTTGTTACTGTCAGTGCCCAATATTGCCCATGCATCGGTACGGCTGGAATTGTTGCGCGGCAGTTTCCAGTATGAAGACAGCGGCATTCTGGACGCTTCCCACCTGAAATTTTTTACAGTTACCAGTCTGCAAGCCCTGCTGGCTGAAGCCGGTTTTGTGTTGCAAGCGCTGGAATACACCTGGCACGATCTGGCAGATGATGTCATCAGTGAATACCTGCAAGCCGCCGGTTTGGCAGTGACGCCGGAAGCCCTGGCAGCTTTCCACACGCCCGAAGCGATGGCTTACCAATTCATTGTGGCGGCTCAGCCAATGCAGGCTGCCACCCACCAGACCTTTGCCTTGCCATTGAAACCACTGACAGCCTCACAGGATACCTGGGCGGGCTTGCAGCAGGATTTGGCACAAACCCGGCAGGCGCTGGCAGATGCACAAGCAGAATTAGGCAGGGTGTACGCAACCCGTAGCTGGCAGATGCTGCGGCGAGGTGCGAATGCCTGGCGGGGTATTCAGTCGCGGTTCACGCACCATTGATACACTCGAAAACAGGCTAAATCGCAATAATAATAACAAGTTGGAGGGATGCGTGGAGCAGGCGACAGGTGGGGAAATCAAGGTCAGCGTTATCATGCCAGCCTTTAACCATGCCCGCTGGGTGCGTTCGGCCATCGAATCCGTGCTGGCACAGTCGCTGACTGCACTGGAGCTGATCGTGATTGATGATGCTTCCACGGATGCTAGCTGGGAAACCATCCAGGCGGTACGTACCGACCATGCCGATACCCGGCTGCAATGCCTGCGCCATGCCAGCAACCAGGGTGCGCCTGCCACCATTAATGAGGGTTTGCGCCATGCACAAGGCGAATACCTTGCCATTATCAATTCCGATGACATCTGGGAACCCAATCGGCTCGAACGCTTGCTGCATGTTGCCGAAACCACCCGGCAGGATTTTTTGTGCAGTGATGTATTTTTGCTGGATGCCGACTCCTTACCATGTGAAACCACAGAACATCACTGGGTAGCCTGGTTTGAAAACCTGAAACAGGATTACGCCAGCCATGCCGATGTGCTGGCAACTTTGCTGCGCGGCAATTTCCTGATTACCACCTCCAATTTCCTGTTTCACCGGCGGGTGTATGCACGGGTAGGGGAGTTTGCCGACCTGCGTTATGTGCATGATTACGACTATGCCTTGCGGGTACTGGTCGCCGGGTTCGGGATGCGTTTCCTGTCGGGGGAAAAACTGCTGGGCTATCGTTTGCACGGTTCCAATACCATCCGTGAGCAACCATTGGCAGCGATTGAGGAAAATACCCGCTTGTTGCTGGGCTGGTTGCCTTGCCTGCATGAGTGGCTGGATGAACAGCGTTTGCAGGGTCTACAGTTCCAGTTGCAAAGCCTGTACCGCTATACCGGGGAAGAGTGGCAAACCACTATCCATAACCGGCTGGTTGCCAAGGAACAGGAATTGTTCCCGCTGATTGCAGACCGTGACCGCTGGATTGCCGAGCGCGACCATAGTATTACCGGTTTGCAGCAACATTTACAGCAGCAACAGGGTTGGTTGGTTGAGCGTGACCAGTGGATCAGCGAACGTGACACGATCATCCGGCAGCAGGCACTGGCCTTGCAGGAACATGCCCACTGGGTGGCTGAACGTGACCTGTGGGTAGCACAGCGTGATGGCTGGATTGCCGAGCGTGACCAATGGATAGCTGAACGTGATGCCCTGATCCGGCAATTACAGCAACAACAACAACAACTACGCAACAGCCGTGCTTTCCGTTTGGGGGAAAGCCTGCTTGCACCGCTGCGCTATGTGCAGCAGCTTCTCAGGGGGAATGTGTTATGCCTGAAAAACTGATCCTGCGGGATTGGCAGAAAATCCGTACATGGCTGGAGCCGCGCATTCAGGCGGGGGAAATCCGGCTGATTTCACTGGATATTTTCGATACCTTGCTGGCGCGTTGTGTGGAGCCGCCGGAAATTGTCCAGCACGCGGTTTGTCGTGCTGTCGGTAAAAAAGTGGGTATTGCCCCCAGTCTGGTCTGGCAGGCTCGCCAGCAAGCGGAACAGACATTGCGGGTGGAAGCGGTGGCAGCCGGGTTTGACCATGAATGCCGTTACATCGACCTGTTGCCGCGCTGGATGGAAAATCTGTTCCAAGAGCAGGATCAGGCTCTGGGGCATTTCATGTGCCAGACCGAATTATCGCTGGAAGACGCCAGCTTGCACGTCAAGCCGGATGCACGGGTATTCATGGACTGGGTACGTGAGCAGGGCGTGAAAATGGTGGCAGTGTCTGACATGTACCTCAACCGTGACTTGCTGAGTGAGCTGTTGGGGCGCAAGGGGCTGCTGCATTACTTTGAGCATGTGTATGTCTCTGCCGATTATCAGGAAGGCAAATACAGTGGGCGCTTGTACCGCCGTATGTTGCAGCGCCAGTTGGTGACAGCAGGGCAGGTGGTGCATATCGGTGACAACCCGGTATCTGACCGGCGCATGGCCTGCAAGGAAGGTATCCAGGGGGTGTGGCTGTACGAGAAAAAGGAACTGCGCCGCCGTGAACGGTTGGCCTTGTCTGCCCGCATGTCACAGCGTGGCAGTATCTGGGTGGGGCGGCACTTTTTCGAGACCGTGCAAACCCGTATCCATCAGGATGACAGCCTGAACCCGCGCAATTTCTTCTTCCGTTATGGGCGTGATGTGCTGGGGCCTGCTTTCAGCGTATTCATGCAAGGTTTGCAGGAGCGTTTGCAGCGTCAGCAGCAACAGGGGCAGTCAGTGGAAAAGCTGCTGTTTGTGGCACGCGATGGCTTCCTGTTCGAGCGCATGTACCGCGATCTGGAAGAGCAGTTACCAGCAGAATACGTTTACCTGTCTCGCAAGGTGATTACTGCGGCATCAGTGGCGGATGGCTTGAGCCATGAGCAAGCCGTCGTTGCTTTCTATAACCCCAAACAACAGGGGCTGGAGTCAGTCTGCAAGGTCTACGGCTTGCCGGAAGCCGAGTTGCAACCGCTGGCGAAGGATCACGGTTTCGCCGATTTCACCGCGCCGATTCACAACTGGCAGGATACCCGTCTGCACAATTTTCTGCGTGACCACAAGGTACAGGCCATTGTCCGCCGGGTAGGCGGCAAGCATCGTGACTTGTTGCAACGCTATCTGCAACAGATCGGTTTCTTTGCCCACAAGCGAGTGGCATTGGTGGATATTGGCTGGAATGGCACAGTGCAGAAATTCCTCAAACAAGCCTTTGGCAAGCGGGCAGATTTTCCGGTGCTGCATGGCTATTACTTTGCCTTTGTCCCCAAGCTGTATGCCGATTTCGGTGACAACAATGTGTGTGAAGGCATTGTGCATGATTCACGGCGGGGCAATGCCTGTGAGCGCATTCCGGCAGAGTTTGAGGAAATTTTCGAGCAAGGGGCGCGTTCCTATGAGGCGACCACGATCGGCTACCGTGATTGTGAAGGCCGTATTGAACCCGTGCTGAAACCGGACAGTGCCCCAGACCGGCTGGCAGAATTGCGTTGCAATGCCTCTGTGGCGCGGATGCAGGAAGGTATCCTCTGCCACTGGCAGCATTATCAGGCAGTGCAACGCTTGACCGGTTACAGCAGCCAGCAGTTATTGCCCTATGTGCATGGCGTGCTGGAACGGGCGGTGGTGTATCCCACCCGTGAAGAAACCCGTGAGCTGACCCGGCTGGTGCATACCGAAGATTTCGGGCATGACCATGTGCTGGAGCTGGGCAAGCGGGCGCTGGGGCTGGGAGATTTGCTGCGCCCACGCAAGGTGTTGCAACACATGCGGGTAGCCGCATGGCGCTATGCCTTGCTGGACAAGATTCCGACCGGCTTGCCGAATTTCGCTTGCCGCATGATGTATTTACATACTGTGGAAAAATAAGGGGCAGGCAAGAATGGTCTTACATCCGGCAAAACTGTTTGTTTACGCGCTGGCGTTCCGCTTCTCTTCGGGGCGCGGGCGCTGTTTCAGCCCCGGTTTCAAGGCGTTGTCAGGCTGGTATGCCAGCCGTGTGCAGCAATGGCTGTTTGACCGCGCTGCTGCCAAATGGTGGCGGGCTTATCTGGAAAGGGATTGAACATGAGCGCAGTTCCCGTCCAGATTTTACTGTCTACCTGGAATGGGGAACACTGGCTGCCTGAATTGCTGGATTCGCTCGTCAAGCAGTCTTGTCAGGATTGGCAACTGCTGGTGAGGGATGACGGTTCTACCGACCAAACCTTGCGCATTCTGGTGGAATGGGAAATGCAGCACCCCGGCAAGCTGGCACAGTTACTGACAGATGGTACACGGCTGGGCAGCAAGCACAGTTTTAGCCGTCTGGTGGAAACCAGCACTGCACCGTATCTGCTGTTCTGTGATCAGGATGATGTCTGGTTCCCGGAAAAAGTGGAGCTGCAATATCAGGCGTTGCGGCGACTGGAAGGGGAATACGGGGCGGAAACTGCCTTGCTGGTGCATTCCGATCTGGCGGTGGTAGATCAGCAGCGCAACCTGTTGTCGGCTTCCTTGTGGGAACTCCGGGGTTTTGATGTGGAACAGCGCAAGCAGGCATACCTGTTGACCAATGTGGTGAGCGGCTGCGCTACCGCTTTCAACCGAGTCGCAGCACAACAGGCATTTCCCTTGCCACAGGATGCTATCGAACACGACCGCTGGCTGGCACTGGTGTGTGCCTGGTTTGGGCATATCCATACCTTGCCGCATCCCCTGTTGCTGTATCGGCAACATGCGGGCAATCAGATTGGGGCGGCAGCGGCGTATTCCCTGCGTTCGCTGGAGGGGCGTATCCAGGCATGGAGCAGGCAGGCTGAAGTTTTTCTGCACCGTTTCGGCGATGAGCTGAACGCTGAAGATTACCGGCTGGTGGCTGCATTGGCAGAATTACGGCACTTGCAGGGCTGGGCACGGCGTCAGCATATCCTGCGCCATCGCCTGTTCAAACAGGGTTTGTTAGGCAATTTGGCGTTGTTGCTGTTTGCCTGAATATTCACGGGGTTTGTATGCTGAAGAATAAAATCAACCGCACGGACGTGGCGGTCATTGTCCTGACCCTCAATGCAGGCAAGCTGTGGGTGGAATGGATTCAGGCCATCCAGCAGCAGACAGTGCTGGCCGGACGTTATCTGGTGATTGATTCCACTTCGGAAGACCACACGGCAGAACTCGCCAGTGCAGCGGGGCTAGATGTGTTGCGTATCAACCCGACAGAATTCAACCACGGTGGAACCCGCCAACTGGCAGCCGAGTTGTGCCCCGATGCCGACTTGCTGGTTTACCTGACCCAGGATGCCATCCTCAAACAGACCGATTCTCTGGAACGCATTCTCCGTTGGTTTGATGCTGACCCGCAGGTCGGGCTGGCTTACGGGAGGCACTTGCCAAGGGCTGAGGCCGATTTACTGGAATGTCATGCCCGCAGCTTTACTTACCCGGCGGAAAGTTCCATCCGTGACCGGCACAGTTTCCGGCAGATGGGTTATCGTGCTGCGTTTTCTTCTGATGTTTATGCGGTCTACCGGGCGCGGGCATTACGCAGCATTGGTGGTTTCCCACACAATATCATCGTCAGTGAAGATAGTTATGTGGCTGCCCGGTTGTTACTGGCAGGCTGGAAAACCGTTTATGCGGCTGATAGCACCGTGGAGCATTCCCACCATTATTCCTTGCGGCAAATCTTCCGGCGCTATTTCGATGTGGGTGTGTTTCATACCACGGAACAGGCACTGATGCAGACAGTGGGAGCGCCAGATCAGGAAGCAGGGACGTATGTCCGTTCCCTGATCGCTTATTTGGGGGCAAGGCGCAAGCGTCTGTTGCCACTGGCTGCCTTACAGACATTCATCAAACTGATCGGCTTTCGACTGGGTAGGCATTATCAACGCTTGCCACATGGGGCGTGCCGCCTGATCAGTGTGCAAAAGTCATACTGGCAACAGCCCATGTTTACGCCAAGCAGTCGTTGGCGCAGTTTTTCATCTGTTTCGCTGGCAGTGGCAGGCATATTGCCGGTTTTCTCGCCTTCTGCCGAAGTTGGCACGGATTTTGACAACTTGAAAGAAAATTTATTACAGGATGTTGACAGTAAAGAGTTAGAATATTAGAATAATCTCATATTGTTTGACACCGGACTAACACTCCTCCATCCTCCTTTGGTGGTAATTGCGCGACTCTTTAAGGGTCGCGTTTTTTTTGCCCACCATCCGGTATTCAGGTTTTTTCATGCGTCTGGCAAGAGTTATTGCCTTCCCTTGGTGGAAGGCATTTTTTTCTGCGCACCAGACGGAAAGACTTGAGAAAACGCGGTGTTTCCCCTAGAATCCCGCGTTTCTTTGTTCCCCCATCTTTCTCAAGACGGGGTGGATCGACAAAACAGACTATAGAAGTGGATTGAGCAAGATGAAAACATTCAGTGCAAAGCCAGCCGAGGTAAAACGCGACTGGTACGTCGTGGACGCTGAAGGCAAGGCGCTTGGCCGTCTGGCCACCGAAGTTGCCCGGCGTTTGCGTGGCAAGCACAAGCCGGAATACACCCCGCACGTTGATACGGGCGACTACATCGTCATCGTCAATGCTGACAAGGTTGCAGTTACCGGCAACAAGGCAAAAGACAAGACTTACTACCATCACACCGGCTACATCGGCAACATGCGTGCTTTCACGTTTGAAAAGATGCAGCAACGCGCCCCAGGCCGTGTCATCGAGATCGCAGTCAAGGGCATGTTGCCAAAAAATCCACTGGGTCGCGCCATGTTCCGCAAACTGAAAGTTTACGCAGGCGCAGAACACAACCACCACGCACAGCAGCCGCAGGCGCTGGAACTCTGATTGGGCAGGAACCAACATGGCTGAAACACAATACTACGGCACTGGTCGTCGCAAATCCTCATCTGCCCGCGTTTTCCTGCGTGCAGGTAGTGGCAATATCACGGTTAACGGCAAAGCACTGAACGAGTTCTTCGGTCGCGAAACCGGCAGCATGATCGTTCGCCAACCACTGAACACTGTTGACATGACTGAAAAGTTTGATGTGAATGTCACGGTAACAGGCGGTGGCATTACTGGTCAGGCTGGTGCTATCCGTTTGGGTATCGCCCGCGCATTGCTGCAATATGACGAGGGTCTGCGCGGCTCCCTGAAGTCTGAAGGCTTCCTGACCCGTGACGCCCGCGAAGTTGAACGTAAGAAAGTCGGTTTGCACAAAGCACGTCGCGCTACACAGTTCTCCAAGCGTTAATTTTCGCCCGAACTGTCTGCAAAAAGCCGCCCTGGTTTGCCGGGCGGCTTTTTGCGTTATACTCACTGCCAGGTAGTACCGCTATTCCAGTGGTTGTACGTTTGTTGGGAGTAGTGTGGTTATGGAAAATCTTTTTTTGGCTTCTCAGGTTCACTCTGTGGTCGATGTGGCTGGCATTGATGCAGATACCCGAAATGCGGCAGCGATGTTCCTTGGCAGGATTAGTCAGATGTTTCCGGTGGCGGCGGCATTCCTGTTTGGCAGTCGTGCGCGGCATACTCACCGGCTTGACAGTGACGCAGATATTGCTGTTGTGTTATCTGGTCAACGTGGCAAGCGGGTGGATGCAACCGTGGAGATGGCCGGAGTTGCTTTTGATGTGATGCTGGATACAGGGGTTCTGGTGCAGGCTTTACCACTCTGGGAAAGTGAACTGGAGCATCCTGAGATGTTCAGTAATCCAGAGCTGCTGGCTAATATTCGTCGTGAAGGCATTCCTCTCATGGGTCTGGCTGCATGACCTTTGATAATTATATGCAGAAGGCTGAGCGGGCGCTTTCGTCTGCAAACTTGCTGTTGACCAGTGGGGATGTGGAGGGGGCATGTAACCGTGCTTATTACGCCATGTATGATGCAGCTCACGCAGCCTTGCTGGCATCAGGTATTGATGTTTCGGGCAGTATTACAAAGACCCACCGTGGGTTGATTGGTGCATTCGGGTTGCACATTGTGCAAGGTGGTTATCTGCCCCGAGAGTTTGGTCGATTGCTTAATGAAGTTGAGCAGGTAAGGTTGTTGGCTGATTATACTGGGGAAGAGGTGAGTATTGATCGTGCAGTTTGGGTAGTTGAGCAGGCAACAGGATTTGTTGGCACAATTCGCCAAACGTTTGCACAGTGACTGACAATCTGCTTTCTGCAATACACCCGCTGCCCAGCATTTTGTCCGGTACAGTAATCCATTGAATTGCCTAATAGTTTGCCGTTCATCACTTTTTCATCATTCCGTCACTCAATCCATGTGGCATTTCCGCAACATCTGAGCTAAACTTTGTAGCGTATTTGCAAAAAAGCTGTTGCAAGACGCTGGCAAGGGATGTATAAATACATCCGTCAGATTGAACAAATCGAATTTCAACTTTAATGACAGGACAACCCTTAAATAGGAGTCGACTCATGAAAAAATTGCTCGTAATCGCAGTTGCTGCTGGCCTGATTGCCCCTGCTGCTGCTATGGCCGATACTACTCTGTACGGCAAACTGCACGCTTCCGTAGGTTCCGTTAAAAATGACAACGGTGCTGGTGTAACTAGTACTGAGACTGGCGTAGAAAGCCATTCTTCCCGTTTTGGCATTAAGGGTTCTACTGCTCTGGACAACGGTATGTCAGCCACTTACGGCTTGGAGTACGGCGTTGATCTGGATGGTGACAACGGTGGCTCTGCTATTGCTGGTGGTAACGTGGGTACTGCTGCAAGCAACCCTGGTTTAAGCTCTCGTAACCAGTTTGTTGGTTTGAAAGGTGGTTTTGGTGAAGTTCGTGTTGGTAAGCACGATACTCCAGCCAAGCTGGCTACTGCTGGTCAAGACATCTTCGCTGACAGCTATGCTGACATGGCAAACATCATTACTTCTGATGCCGACCGCGTAAACAACGCAGTTGCTTACATCAACAAGTTTGGCCCTGTAGGTGTTGCTGTTGCTCACTCAACTGGTATTACTGCGGGTGACATCGACGTTGCAGCGGGTGTTAATGCTGGTACTGTATCAGCAGCAGGTGTTGCTCAAGCCGGTGCAGCAGTTGTTTCTAAAGAAGCTAACACTGCAATGGTTAACTACAGCAATGGTCCTTGGTATGCTGGTTTGGGTCACACTGCTGTTTCCAAAACTGCTAAGAAAACCAACTTGGGCTTGGGCTGGAAAGCAGAAGCAGGTCATCAAGCTAACTTGGTTTATGAAAAAGTTGACTTTGCCAATACCCAAAATGACGGCACTAATGTGCTGTTGAATGGTGCTTACAAAATGGGCAACGTTACTTTGAAAGGTCAGGTTGGCGAAGCCAAGATTAAAAACGCAGGCAAAGAAAAGCTGACTTCTGTTGCGGCTGACTACAGCTTGGGCAAAAAGACATCTGTCTACTTGTTGCACTCTATCAACAAGAACCCAACAGCCGTTTTGAACGGTCAAGCTAAAAACACTGCTACTGCGGTTGGTTTGGTTACTGAATTCTAATCCTTCGGGTTTGGTTTACAGTTAAAGAAAAGGCTCCTTCGGGAGCCTTTTCTCGTTGTGGTATATGTTGAGTATTATAGCTAAGATAGCTACAATGCAACTGTTAATTATCTCATCGGCAGGGTATCGCTGTGAAAATGTTGGCTTCGCGTGAAGTACAAAACAGTTTTGGTCAAGTGGCAAACATGGTGTTGCGCGGGGAGGATGTGGTTGTTACCCAATATGGTCGACCTACGCTGGCTATCGTTCCCTATGACGTCTGGAAAGAAGCGATGCATCTGTATAAGGTTGCACAAATGAAGCAATACATGGATGCGCTCAAAACCAATCCAGAAGCGGAAAAATTGACACTTGATGACATCAATAAGCTCGTCCATGAACTTCGTCCGTAAGTTTGTTGTTTTCGATACCAGCACTATGATAGGGGTGTTCCTGAAGCCGCATCAGCTTCCCTATCAGGTCTTTTTCCACGCCGCTGAACATTACAAGCTGCTTGCATCCACAGAAACTGTGTCCTTATCAAGGCATTAGGGTTCTGACCGTCAGGCAGTATGCAGAAGAAAATGGGTTAGTCCTGCCCGGTAATGAGAGGTAATCCCGTTGAAACCTTCCCGCCAATGCCAACCTTGCACCGCTTGTTGCGATGGTTGGGTGCAAATGAATATCCGTGGTGCAGATGTGTACCCCGGTTGCCCTTGCCCGCATAGTACCGGTAAAGGTTGCAATGACTACGCTAACCGCCCGCTTGACCCCTGCGACAATTTCAACTGCGGCTGGATCATCCCCAACAGCCCCTTGCCGGACTGGATGAAACCAAACGAAGCCAAGGTGATGGTGCTGTTCAACAAGCTCCAGTGGCGCGGTCTGCCCGTTGATGTGGCTGTGCCGGTTGGCAAGCGGATTCCGCCCCGCGCCCTTAACTGGCTGAAACAGTTTGCCGAGCAGCAGGGCAGGCCGTTGTTGTACACAGAGCAGATGCTGGTCAATGGTAAATTGCAGCGGGAGCAGCAAACCATTGCTTACGGCCCGCCGGAATTCCAGCAGGAAGTTTCTGCCAAAATTGCCCAGAGCCGCAGGTTGTGGCGATAAGCCCGAAAACTTGACAGTTGCTTGTCAGTAATACACCAATGATTTAGCATAGGCTGTGGCATAGGCTTTGAGGGAATTTGTATGTTGGCAGAGCGTCATGTTCGTTTGTTTCGTAATGGGCGTAATCAGGCTATCCGTATTCCACGTGAATACGAGTTGCCAGGGAATGAAGTCATTATTCGTCGGGAAGGTAATTGTTTGGTGATTGAGCCGTTACAGCGCCTTTCCTTGCTGGCATTTTTAGCTGCTAGTTCACCGGCATCAGAAGATTTTCCACGTTTTGATGATCAGTTACCGATCGACGATGTGGTGTTTTGAGTATGACCAATTATCGTTACTTGCTGGACACCAATATCATTTCCAGTTTGTACCGTCAGCCACACGGTTCGGTATACCAGTATTTGCAGCAAGTAGGGGAAAGCGCCGTTTGTACGAGTATTGTGGTGGCTGCCGAATTGCGTTTCGGAGCTCAGAAAAAGAACTCGGCAAATTTAACGATGTGGGTAGAGCAAATTCTTGCCAGTCTCGATGTGTTGCCGCTGGATGCACCTGCTGACCATGCCTATGCAGAAGTACGTACCTGTCTTGAGCGTACAGGGCAGATGATTGGTGCTAATGACTTGTTGATTGCTGCTCATGCGCTGAGTCTTGGTTTGGTTATTGTGACGGATAACACGGGTGAGTTTGAGCGTGTGCCCGGTCTGTCTGTTGAAAACTGGTTGGCCTAATAATTCCCGTCTAATCCACTGGTTTTTTTCAATGCTGCACCGCGCTACACTACGCATCTTTGCAAAACCGTGTGAACGCGATGACTGCCATACACCCGATCCGGGAAATTCCTTACAACTACACCTCTTTCTCTGACAAGGAAATCGTCCAGCGCCTGTTGGGGACGCGGGCGTGGGAAATCCTGCAAACCCTGCGTGAAAAGCGCGAAACCGGCATTTCCTCACACATGCTGCTGGAAATCCTCGGCGATATGTGGATTGTGCAGCGCAACCCCTACATCCACGACGACCTGCTGGAAAACCGTGAACGTCGCCAGTCCTTGCTTGATACCCTCAACGGGCGGGTAGCAACGATCGAAGAACGTGCCAAAGGCAATGTCAACACGCTGGAAATGGTGCAGATTGCGCGTGCCGCCTTGGACAAGTTTTCTGCCGACTTCCGTGCCGAATACGATTTGCGCGAAAAAACCCGCAAGCGCTTGTGCAAAATTACCCGCAAGGACAATGTGCAGTTCGATGGCCTTGCCCGCGTCTCGCATGTCACCGATGCCACCGACTGGCGCGTGGAACTGCCGTTCGTGGTGTTGACCCCGGATACCGAAGAGGAAATGGCGGCACTGGTGGGTGAGTGTATCGCGCTCGGTCTGACCGTGATCCCACGCGGCGGCGGCACGGGCTATACTGGCGGCGCTGTCCCGCTGGATGCCCGCAGTGCTGTCATCAATACCGAAAAGCTCGAATTCATCAGCGAAGTCCAGTACCGTAACGATTTGCCGGGTGTCGACAAGACCGTGGCGGTGGTGCGAACTGGCGCAGGCGTGATTACCCGCCGCGTTTCGGATCTGGCAGGCAAGCACGGGCTGGTGTTTGCGGTCGACCCGACTTCGCAGGATGCTTCCACCATCGGCGGCAATATCGCCATGAATGCGGGTGGCAAGAAAGCGGTATTGTGGGGGACGACCCTCGACAACCTGCTGTCCTGGCGCATGGTCACGCCGGATGCCAACTGGTTGGAAGTTACCCGCCTCAACCACAACCTTGGCAAAATCCACGACCAGCCCACCGTGCAATTCTCGGTGCAACGTTTCCAGCCGGATGGCAAAACCCGCAAAGGTGAGGCGCAAGTCCTCAGCTTTGAAGGCCGCTATTTCCGCAAGGAAGGGCTGGGTAAGGATGTGACCAACAAGTTCCTCGGCGGCTTGCCGGGTGTACAAAAGGAAGGTTGCGATGGCTTGATCACCTCCGGCGAATTCATCCTGCACCGGATGCCCGACCAAATCCGCACCGTTTGCCTTGAATTCTATGGCACGGATTTGCACGAAGCTGTTCCCGCCATCGTCGAGGTGAAAAACTACCTCGACGGGCGCAATGACGTGCTGCTGTCTGGCCTTGAGCATCTCGACGAACGCTATGTCAAGGCGGTGAAATACACTCCGAAAGGCGCACGCGGCATGTTGCCGAAAATGGTGCTGATTGCTGATATTGTGAGCGATGACGAAAAGGCGGTGGCCGAATCGGCTGCCGAAGTGGTGCGGCTGGCCAATGCCCGCAATGCCGAAGGTTTCGTTGCCATCAGCCCGGAAGCGCGTCGCCAGTTCTGGGCTGACCGTTCGCGCACCGCCGCGATTGCTGCCCACACCAACGCCTTCAAGGTCAACGAAGACGTGGTAATCCCGCTGCATAACCTTGCCCGTTACACCGAAGGCATCGAAACCATCAATATCCGCCAGTCAATGCAGAACAAGCTGCGCATGATTGACGCCTTGCTGGAACATCTGGCGGGCGATTTGCCGGAATTACGCACGGTGGTGGATTACGAGGCCAGCGAGGAACGCAGCGCCATCCTCGCCAACAAGGTTGCCCACGCCACCGCGTTCCTGCGCCAGCGCAAAGCCCGCTGGGAACAGATTCTGGCGAATTTCAACGCGCCTGCTGCCGACCATCAGGATTTGCTGGATGACACCGCCAAAGCTGCCCAGCGCCCGACCGACCGGGTGATTGACCTGCTGTTGCGGCGTGAGTTGCGCATTTCCTACCGGGCGGAAATCCTCAAACCGTTGCAGGAAATGTTTGCCGGGCGCGAACTGGAACCGCTGATGCAGGCATTGGAAAAAGTCCACCGTCGTATCCGTACCAGCCGGTTGTTCGTGGCGCTGCACATGCACGCCGGTGACGGCAATGTGCATACCAACATCCCGGTCAACTCCAACGATTACCAGATGTTGCACGAAGCTGAGGGCATGGTGGATGAGATCATGCTGCTGGCACGCTCGCTGGATGGGGTGATTTCCGGTGAACACGGCATCGGCATTACCAAATACCAGTATCTGGATGAGCGCGAAATCAACGAGTTTGCCGATTACAAGCAGCAGGTTGACCCGCAGGGCAATTTCAACAAGGGCAAGCTGTTGCCCGGTTCCGGTTTGCAGAATGCCTACACCCCGTCGCTACGGCTGGTGGAACGCGAAGCCCTGCTGCTGGAACACAACGAACTCGGGGCGCTCAACAAGGACATCAAGGACTGCCTGCGCTGCGGCAAGTGCAAGCCGGTGTGTAATACGCACATCCCGCGTGCCAACCTGCTGTATTCGCCGCGCAACAAGATTCTGGCCACCGGCCTGATGATCGAGGCATTCCTGTACGAGGAACAGACCCGGCGCGGCATTTCCATCCGCCATTTCGACGAGATGAATGATGTGGCCGACCATTGCACCGTGTGCCACAAGTGCGTCAACCCTTGTCCGGTCAATATCGACTTCGGCGAGGTCAGCGTGCGGATGCGCAGCATCCTGCGCGAACGTGGCAAGAAAAAGACCAGCCCGGTGACGTGGGCGTCGATGCAGTTCCTCAACCTGAAAGACCCGACTCAGATCAACCTGATGCGTAAGGGCATGATCGAGTTCGGCTACAAGGCGCAACGTTTTGCCCACAAGCTGGCGAAAAATGCCGGGCTGGTGGGTAATGGCAAACCACCTGCCGCCACTTTGGGCAAGCCGCCGATCAAGGAACAGGTGATCCAGTTCGTCAAAAAGCCGCTGCCCAAGGGGCTTCCGGCCAAGACCACCCGCGCGATGCTGGGTCTGGAAGATAATCAGGTGATCCCGATTTTGCGTGATGCCAGCAAGGAGCGCGGTGATGCGGTGTTCTATTTCCCCGGCTGTGGTTCCGAACGCTTGTTCAGCCAGGTCGGGTTGGCAACGCTGGCGATGTTGTATGAAACCGGCGCGACCACCGTGTTGCCACCGGGCTATCTGTGCTGCGGCTACCCGCAGAATGCCGGGGGTGACTTGAAGAAGGGCACGCAGATTTCTACCGAAAACCGCGTGCTGTTCCATCGTGTTGCCAATGCCTTGAGTTACCTCGACATCAAGACCGTGATCGTGTCGTGTGGGACGTGCATGGATCAGTTGCTCAAATACGAATTCGAGCGTATTTTCCCCGGTTGCCGCTTGCTCGACATCCACGAATACTTGCTAGAAAAGGGCATGAAAATGGAAGGGGTTAGCGGTATCCAGTATGTTTATCATGACCCGTGCCATACGCCGATGAAGCAGGTCAACCCGTTGAAAGCTGTCAAAGAACTGACAGGTTCCAACGTGGTGCTGAGCGAACGCTGCTGTGGGGAGGCAGGTACATTTGCCATCAGCCGCCCTGACATCGCCAGCCAGTTACGCTTCCGCAAAACCGAAAGCCTTAAAATGGGTGTCAAGGAACTGACTGGTAGTGAGATGGCGCAGGATGGCAAGGTGAAAATCCTCACCTCCTGCCCGGCCTGCCAGCAGGGGCTGTCACGCTATGTGGATGATACTGGCATGGAAACCGATTACATTGTGGTGGAAATGACCAACCATTTGCTGGGTAAGGATTGGCAGCAAGGGTTTGTGGAAAAGGTGACACACGGGGGTATTGAGAAAGTGCTGTTGTAGGAACCCCTCACCCCAACCCCTCTCCCTCAAGGGGAGAAGGGCTATAAAGAATGATGAATGGGTTATTTTTTGTTCCCCCTCTCCCCTTGAGGGACGACGCCAAAGGTGGCTGGGTGCGGGGGGTAGGGGGTGAGGGGTTCTTCAACCGGTGGATGACCGTTCTTTTGCCGCAGCCAATTGGTTGCGTACAACACGCCCTTGCGGGTGATTACCCACTTTTCCAGCTCGAATTTGCCGGGGAAATTCATGATTCCCAGTCCCACCATGATGGTGAGCAGACCTTGCCCCGGCAAAACCAGCATGGCGATACCCGCCAGTACTACCGGTAGCCCCAGCAGGTTGCGAAGAATGGCATGGGGTTGCAGCAAGACATGCCAGCGATGCGGGTCACGCGGACGGGTGAAATAGTCGACTGGAACCTTGCCTAGTAGCCACGGTAATGCCAGCAGCGAAAACACAAAGGTTACGGCAGAGAATATACCCAACCAGACAAATAATTGTTCCAAAGAAAACCCCCGTGGGTGTGAATCACGGGGGTTGATTCTACGCAGATGTTTGAGGGGCTAAAAGAAACCTTGTTGATCAGGTATCCGGGTTGGCCTTGATCTTGTGGATGCTTAAATCCGCCCCGTTGTATTCCTCTTCCTGCGACAAACGTAGCCCCATCGTTGCCTTGAGGATGCCGTAAACAATAAAGCCTCCCGCTGTTGCAATGCCTACGCCAATCAGTGTGCCGACCAGTTGTGCCCCGAAGCTGACGCCACCGATGCCACCTAGCGCTTCCAGTCCGAAAATACCCGCAGCAATACCGCCCCATGCACCGCATAAGCCATGCAGTGGCCACACACCCAGCACATCGTCGATTTTCAATTTATTTTGGGTCATGGTGAAAGCCCATACGAACAGTGCCCCTGCGACTACGCCGACCGCCAGTGCACCCAGCGGGTGCATCAGGTCAGAGCCAGCACAGACCGCGACCAGACCTGCCAGTGGGCCGTTATGGACGAAACCAGGGTCATTTTTGCCTACGAACAGGGCTGCCAGGATGCCTCCGACCATTGCCATCAGCGAGTTGATCGCCACCAGCCCACTGATGCCACCGATTTTCTGTGCTGACATCACGTTAAAGCCAAACCAGCCGACTGCCAGAATCCACGCACCGATGGCTAAAAACGGGATGCTGGAAGGTGGGTGCGCCGACATCGGTTGTCCGTGCTTGTTGTAGCGGCCTTGCCGATGCCCCAGCAGGATCACTGCGCCCAGAGCCAGCCAGCCACCCATCGCGTGTACCACTACGGAACCGGCAAAGTCATGGAACGTGACACCAAACATGCTTTTGATCCAGCCTTGCACGCCTTGCGGATTGGCGGGGTCAACGTTCCAGATCATGCCTTCAAAGAAGGGGTAAATGAAAGCCACAATCACAAAAGTGGCAATCAGTTGCGGGTAAAACTTTGCCCGTTCTGCAATTCCGCCGGAAATGATGGCTGGAATTGCTGCTGCAAATGTCAACAGGAAGAAAAACTTGACCAGATCGTAACCGTTATTGGCAGCCAGTGTTCCGGCAGGCGAGAAGAAGCCGGTTTGATAAGCCACCATATAGCCGATAAAGAAATACGCGATGGTCGAAACGGCGAAATCGACAATAATCTTGACCAGTGCATTGACCTGGTTTTTATGGCGTACCGTGCCGACTTCCAGAAAGGCAAAGCCTGCGTGCATGGCTAATACCATGACTGCGCCCATCAGTACGAACAACGTATCCAGTGCGGGTACAAGTTCTTCCATTCCAGTGACCTCCAAAAACACAAACAAGGGGAAAGTGGCTCCATCATAAACACCCTTGAGAGGCTTTCCAGACGTAAAATGCACAAAGGTGGTGATTTCCAATGATTTTTTTGTACTATTGCCGATGTGATCATGAAAATTTCACAGTATTGGTGCAAAAGATTGTATTGGCTCTAAAATAGTGCATTGGCCGCACCAAAAATGGAATTTGCGCTTTATCATGCAGCTTGTACCGGCTGTTTCTATACTTGTTGGCTAAACGGCTTTTTAACGTAGAGACTGGATGCTCGCGAGGAACAGGAAATGGATGCAGTGTTATTGCGCATAATGAAACCGGGTTGGTTGTCTTTGCCGGAAGCAGGATTGTTTCTGGGTGGTTTGTTGTGGGTGTTGTCACTGACTCAGGTGGCATTTCATACCACACATGGGGTGGTGATGGGCTATTGGGTATTGACAACCGGTTGGATGGGTTTTGCTCTGTTCCAGTTTGGCTGGTATGCAAACTTGCTGGAATTGTTGGCAGTGTTGCTGATGTACCGTTACCCTAACCGGGCAATGGTGCTGGCAGTCATGGGGGTGTTATTGGCTGGGCAGTCCTTCTGGTTTGATGACATTCCCGGTGGTGAAACCGCTATGCATGTGGTGCAGTTGGGGGCGGGTTTCTGGCTGTGGTATGCCAGCATGGTGCTGGTGACGCTGGGCGTGGTGTTTGGAGCGGATGAAGGGAAGGTCGCTTCACCTTCATCCTGAGTCGGCTGCTTAGAAATCGCCTGCTGCACCGCGTTTCATGATGTCAGTGATGATGTCTTGCACTTTCTTGGCTTCGGCATGAAGATCAGGTGGCAGGGTTTTGCCGCCGTGGATCATCATATCCATATCCAGTGACATCAGCTTGTATTTGCCATCTTTGCCCTGAATCATGGCAATCCGGCAGGGCAGGTAAGCGGAGAATGCATCGCTGTATTCGACCATTTTCATCGCAGTCTGCGGGTTACAGAACTGATAGATTTTCAGGAAACGCTGGTCTTGCCCTGTTTCCAGCTTGACCTGTTCAGACAGCGGCAGTTCACCAACCGCTTTGATGTTGTGCTCATTGGCAACCATTTTCATGGTTTCTTCGGCGTCTTGCGGGGAAAGGCCATCAGCCAGCGGATAGCTGACAACAGTCGCATCTGCTGAGTTGCCGGTTTCCTTGAGCTTTTTCCACATGTTCATGTAGACATCTTTGGCTTTGGGGTCGAGCTGATCAAGGGCTGCTTTTTCGGCAGCAATGTCCATTTCGCCCATTTGTGCCATCATGCCGCTAAATTTGCTGTAGGCAAAGCCACCACCAATGATGGCGATCAGGCCGATGATGGCAAGAAGGTTACGGATCATGTTCATAAGGGTTCCTGCGGTTCTTTGTGTTAAAAAAGCCATCAATAGACGGCTTTTTATCAAGGATTATTCCATTAAAAAAGAAAGTTACTGGGTGTCGATCTTGGCCATCAAACCGAAAGATTTGATGAATGGGCCAGCCATCGCCGGATTCTTGATCATTGCACCGTAGTCACCAACCAGGAACTTCAGTTTTCCAAAGGTGTAGGCAGTGCCCAAACCGACCATGCCCAGCGGGTCTTTGGTCCATTTCAGCCAGTCCTTGCGATCAGCACGCATGTCCCAGTCTGGGGTTTCGCCGTTGTAGTCGCCAGCACGGACACATTCGCCGTCAACGACCACGAATACACCCAGTGGTTTAGCTTCACCCTTCAGGCCGCAGGTAATGACAGAATTAAAGCCAATGGCAGCCAGTTTGTCTTTGACATCGGGGTCTGCGTTCCACAGATCCTTGAGTTCGTTCATCCATTCAGCAGAAAACAATTGTGGCATGGTTCCTCTCCTAATGCGTATTTGTGAAGTAACTGTTGTTTAATATGAAAGTTGCAAAATCCTGTATATCCTGCATTCTTGCGTTGCGCAATCCACAAGAAGTGATAATTTGGTGCTTTGTGTCAATTTTTACATTGTACTGGCTGTTTGTGCACAGTTGAACAACTTGACAACGTAGCAGCAAACCACCGCATCTAGTGTAGCAGCAAGCCCGCTAAGTTTGAACGATAGTACGGCTTTACGGCTGGACTCCGTAGCAACTGCGGCGGCAGGGGGTGCTTCTTGTGGGTTGGATGCGGTATGATGTGGCGTACTGTGCGTGGCGTTAGTCTTGCCAGTTCAAAAATAAGCATTACATCGCAGTTGGCATCACTTGTTTTTAAGTAGTTATCCATGTGTTCACAGAGGTTTAGTGTAGACGTGGTTTTGTTATCCTGGGAGAAAAATGATGAGTAGAGATGTTGTTGTATTAAGTGCGGTGCGTTCTGCGATTGGTGCGTTCGGTGGTTCACTAGCGGATATGGATCCTTGCGATCTGGCTGGTTCCGTCATGAAGGAAGCCGTAACACGTTCTGGTGTTGACCCGGAAGCAATCAGCTATGTCACCGTCGGTAACTGTATTCCTACCGATTCCCGTTATGCTTACGTTTCGCGGGTTGCCTCGATTCAAGCCGGTTTGTCGAAAGAGTCCGTTGCGATGCAGCTCAATCGCCTGTGCTCATCTGGTTTGCAGGGAATTGTGACCACCGCGCAAAACATCATGCTGGGCGATGCTGACTACGGCGTCGGTGGTGGTGTGGAAGTGATGTCCAAAGGTGTCTACATGCTGCCAGCCCTGCGCTCAGGTGCACGCATGGGCGATACCAGTGCCATTGATGCGATGGTTGCCGTCCTGACTGACCCGTTCGGCGTGGGCCACATGGGCATTACGGCTGAAAATCTGGCGACCAAGTGGAATATCAGCCGTGAAGAGCAAGATGCGTTTGCGGTGGAATCCCAGCAGCGTGCAGCCGCAGCACAAGCTGATGGTCGTTTCAAATCGCAAATCGTACCCATTGTGAAAAAGACCCGTAAGGGCGACGTGGTATTCGATACCGACGAACACCTCAAGCCCGGCACAACGCTGGAATCTCTGGCCAAAATGCGCCCGGCTTTCAAGAAAGACGGCACAGTGACCGCCGGTAACGCTTCCGGTATCAACGACGGTGCAGCATTCTTTGTTCTGGCCGCCGCTGATGTTGCCCTGAATGCAGGCCACAAGCCGATGGCGCGTCTGGTGTCTTACGCCGTTGCTGGTGTAGGGAACGAAATCATGGGTGAAGGCCCAATTCCAGCTTCCAAACTGGCACTGAAAAAGGCGGGTTTGTCACTGGATCAGATGGATGTCATCGAATCCAACGAAGCCTTTGCTGCACAGGCTCTGGCTGTTGCTAAAGGTCTGGAACTGGATATGTGCAAAACCAACCCTAACGGTGGCGCGATTGCATTGGGTCATCCGGTAGGCTGTTCCGGTGCATTCATCGCGACCAAAGCACTGTATGAACTGCAACGTACCAACGGTAAGTACGCTTTGGTCACAATGTGTATCGGTGGCGGTCAAGGTATTGCTGCGATCTTCGAGCGTCTGTAAGCCTTAGCTACAAACGCAACAAGCCACAGGTGTTCACGCATCTGTGGCTTTTTTTATGGTGTTTAGCGGCAACTTATCCGCTGTGCATCCGCCCTCATTTTGCCCGCATCACGGAACAGGACGATGGAACGCTGTTGCTGCCCGTCTCTGGATGCTAGCACTGCCTGGCTTTCCAGTCCTGCTGCCCGTTTCAGTAAGCCTTGTCTGGCTTCTTCACAGCCCGCCCGATTGACGGGGGGAGGGCGGTTAGCGAACGTGTTAATTGTCGCCGGAGCAGGTGCAGGTTGACGTAACACTACAGGCGCACGCACGACTGCTGTCGGGGCGGGGCTGTTGTTGGTGCGAGCCGCCAGTTGTGCCCGATTGCGTTGACGCATGTGGTTGGCGTTGGGGGGCGGAATAGGTGGCGGTCGGGTTGCCGTATGTACGACACTGACAGCAGAGCTGCCATAACAGTAGAAGGAGCCTGTGCAGGTGTCAGCACTAACAGGCGTAACCAACGCCCCTGCTACCCATGTGGCGGCAAGCGCGGCAAGAGTTCTGTTTTGCATGTTTTTTTCCTGAAACACTCAAGTCGATATACCCTGAACGCTCAACGGGTTGTTATACATAAGGGTGTTAACAGGAGTGTAGCAGAGGTTGGATATTTTGCTGTTATCTGTATGATTTTTATGCCATAAACAAGAAAGCCCGCAACCTGCGGGCTTTCTGTTCTGTTTTGGCAGAGGGCGGAACTTACAGGGCAGCGAGGGCTGCGTCGTAGTTTGGCTCTTGCACGATTTCAGGTACTTGCTCGGTATAAGCAACCTTGCCGTCCTTGATGACCACGACAGCGCGGGACATCAGACCAGCCAGTGGGCCATTGGCGATGGTGACGCCATAATCCTTGCCGAAATCCGCACTGCGGAACGTGGACAGGGAAACCACGTTTTCCAGACCTTCTGCGCCACAGAAACGGCTGTGGGCAAATGGCAGGTCAGCCGAAACGCACAGAACGGCTACGTCAGGGTTGCTGCTGGCGACTTCGTTGAAACGGCGGGTGGATGCAGCACAGATACCGGTATCCACGCTGGGGTAAATGTTCAGAACGACAGTTCTGCCTGCGAAATCGCCCATACCCACTTCAGACAGGTCGGTTTTGACTAGGGTGAATGCCGGAGCGTCGCTGCCGACGGCTGGCAGGTTGCCAACGGTTTCAAAGGGGTTGCCTTGCAAGGTAATGGTTGCCATATTGTGTTTCCTTCCGTTTGTTGCTCAGTGAAATCAGTGATGGTGATGCCCGCAACCGCCAGCAGCGTGGACGTGTCCGTGGGCTATTTCATCCGCCGTGGCTGCACGTACATCCAGAATGGTCAGGTCAAAAGTCAGGGCAACACCTGCCAGCGGGTGGTTGGCGTCGATGGTGATAGTATCGCCATCCACCGCCGTGATGGTAATAACCTCAACACCGCCGTTGGTCTGAGCCTGGAACTGTGCGCCCGGAAACAGATGGTCAGTCGGGGTATCGCCGAACATGTGGCGGGGTACTTGCTGGGTCAGACGGTCATCACGTTCGCCATAAGCATCTTCTGGCGCGATGGTGACAATCATGCTGTCCTGTGCCTGTTTGCCGGTGAGGGCGTTTTCCAGACCGGGGATGATGTTTTCAGCGCCATGCAGGTAGGTTAAGGGATGGCTCGTATCGGCCTGATCCAGCACATTGCCCTGCCCGTCGGTCAGGGTGTAGGTCATGGTGACGACAGCATGGTCAGTTATTTGCATGATGATTCCTTGGAATAAAGTTCGTAACGGTTGCCGCCTTCCGGCAGATCCTTGAAGCGGCGGTGGGTCCACAAATATTGGGCGGGGAACTCGCGTACCTGTTGCTCAATGATCTGGTTGATGCGGAGGGTATCCGCCAAAAGGCTTTCGCCGGGGAAATCGTCCAGGGCAGGCAAAAAGCGCAGCAAATAGCCGCGTGCCGTGCGCACCGTGAAAAACGGTACAACCTGCGCTTTGCCCAGTTTCGCCAGACGGCTGGTTGCCGTGTTGGTGGCGGCTTCCACGCCGAAAAACGGGGCAAACAGGCTGTTTTTGCGGTTGAAATGCTGGTCTTGTGCATACCAGACTGCGTGCCCTTGTTGCAGGCTGCGCAGCATGTCACGGATGTTGTCGCGTGAAATCGCTTTACCGTAGCGTTCAGCGCGTAACCGGGTGGTACGCCATTCGATCAGCGGGTTCTGGTGGGGGCGGTAAACCACATGCAGGGGATGATATTGCGCCAGTAAACGCCCGCCCAGTTCCAGACTGGTGAAATGGGCGCTGAGCAAGACCACACCACCGTATTGCAGGGCAGCTTGCAGGTGTTCCATGCCTTCGATGCCGGTCTGGCGGTTAAGGCGTTCAAGGTTGCCCCACCAGCTCAAACCCAGTTCAAACACACCTTGCCCCAGCGATACGAAATGTTCGCGGTTGAGCCGGATGCGTTCCTCGTTGCTCAGGTGCGGGAATGCCAGTTCCAGATTGACGCAGCAGATGAAACGGCGGCGTGCCAACGTGTAAAACATCAGCAAACCAAACAGCTTGCCCAGCCACATCTGAGTGCGCCACGGCAGCTTGACCAGCAACCACAACAAGCCCAAACCCAACCAGGTTAGCCAATGGCGCGGATGTGCAAAATTTTTTCCTGACAGTTTTTCCACGTGTTGATTCGTACCCAGACAAGCCGCTTATGGTAAACTTTCCGACCTGATTTTGCCTGTTTTTCTGTGAAAATAACGATGAGCCTACAAATTCCTGCCTTTGAACGGGCGCGTGTACTGGTGGTTGGTGACGTGATGCTGGATCGTTACTGGTCTGGGCAGACTTCCCGCATTTCGCCTGAAGCACCTGTCCCGGTGGTGCATGTGAAAGCCAGCGAGGAACGCCCCGGTGGAGCTGCCAACGTGGCACTGAACATTGCCAGCCTTGGTGGGCAGGCTATCCTGCTGGGTTATGTTGGCAATGACGAAGCCGGTGTTTCACTGGAAAAAACCTTGCAGGCGCGTGGGGTGCAGACCCGTTTCGTGGCGCTGGATCATGCTCCGACCATTACCAAGCTGCGTGTTTTGAGCCGCCATCAGCAACTGATCCGGCTGGATTTCGAGGAAGGTTTTGCCGGGCAGGATCATGCCGGGTTGCTGGCCGCTTTCAGTACCTTGTTGGCGGAAGCGGATGTGGTGGTACTGTCCGATTACCGCAAGGGCACGCTGGAACGGGCGCAGGAACTGATCACGCTGGCACGAGCAGCAGGCAAGTCAGTGGTGGTTGATCCCAAGGCGCAGGATTTCGCCACTTATCAGGGGGCGACGGTCATTACCCCCAATCTGGCGGAGTTCCGTGACGCAGCGGGTGAGTGGATGGATGAGGCTGATCTGGTCAGACGCGGGCAGGCATTGCTGGCACGCTGTGAACTTGACAACCTGCTGATTACCCGCAGTGAACACGGCATGACGCTGTTACGACAGGAGCTGGAGCCTTTCAACCTGCCGACTCGCGCCCGCGAAGTCTATGATGTGACCGGGGCAGGGGATACGGTGGTGGCAGTGCTGGCTGCTTGCATGGCTGCCGGTTTGCCAGTCGAACAGGCGATGGCTCTTGCCAACCTCGCTGCCGGGATCGTGGTTGGCAAGGTCGGTACGGCCACCGTCAGCGTCCCCGAATTGCATAAAGCCTTGCAGCAGCATCATGCGCAGGTCAGGGGCGTGGTCAGCGAGGAACAATTGCTGGCAGCGGTGCAGGAAGCCCGCATCCACGGCGAAAGGATCGTCATGACCAACGGCTGCTTCGACATCCTGCACGTTGGGCATGTCACTTATTTGCAGGAAGCCCGCAAGCTCGGCGACCGCCTGATCGTGGCGGTCAATACCGATGCATCGGTGCGCGAACTCAAGGGGCCAACCCGACCGATCAATAGCATGGGCAACCGCATGAAAATGCTGGCAGCACTGTCCTGTGTTGATTGGGTGGTGGATTTCAGCGAAGACACCCCGGAACGGCTGATCTGCGCGGTCAAACCCGATTTGCTGGTCAAAGGTGGCGATAACGACCCGCAAAAAATTCCTGGCAACCGCTGCGTGTGGGAGAACGGCGGTGATGTGGTGGTACTGAGTTTTGTCGATGGGGTTTCCACCACCAACACCATTGCCAAAATCCAGAATATGGAAAAAGAGAGCCGATGAACGTTGATGTCCTGATCGTGGGTGGCGGAATTGCCGGTTTGTGGTTGCTGGCAGAATTGCGGGCGCAAGGCGTCAATGCCCTGCTGGTCAGTGATGAGCTGGGCAAGGGGCAAACCATTGCATCCCAGGGCATCATTCACGGTGGTACGAAATACGCCCTCACTGGCAAGCTGACCGGGGCAGCACTGGCGATTGGTGATATGCCGGGTATCTGGCGAGCAGCCCTCAACGGTACTGGTCTGGTGGATTTGCGGCAGGTCAGGGTGTTGGCGGAATCACAATTGTTGTGGACTTCCGGCGGCCTTGGCTCGCGCATGACCGGCTTTTTTGCTAGCAAGGCGATGAAAAGCCGTATGGATGCCGTGCCACATGAGCAATATCCATCCTTGTTCCTGCATTCACAATTTCATGGCGGCCTTTATCGGCTGGATGAACCAGTGCTGGATGTGCCTTCCCTGCTGGCCTGTTTGCAGGCGCAACTGGCGGGTGCGTTGATGCAGGTGGATGTACAACGTTCCGGCTTGCAACAGGCCGGGGATCGTTACCGTTACAATGCCGTGCTGGGCGATGGCAGGGAGCTGGAAATCATTGCCGGGCAAATCGTCCTGACTGCCGGGGCGGGGAATGAGGCGTTGCTGGCTGCTACGGGGCTTGATCAGCGGGAATGGCCTGCCATGCAGCGTCGCCCGCTCCAGATGGTAATGTTGCGCGGGAATTTGCCCATGCTGTATGCCCATGCCCTGGGCATGAGCGACAAACCTCGGGCAACCATTACTTCGCACCGGGATGCGCAAGGCCGGGTCGTCTGGTATATCGGCGGGCAACCCGCAGAGCAAGGTGTTGGTAAACCCGCTACCGAGGTTATTGCGGCTACCCGTCACGAACTGGCAGACTTGCTGCCTTGGATCGATTTTAGTCAGGTGGAATGGGCAACATGGAACGTTGACCGTGCGGAAGGTTGTCAGCCGGATGGTAGCCGCCCTGACCAGCCGGTGTTGTTCCGCAAGGCAAATGTGACCGTGGCCTGGCCCACCAAACTGGCATTTGCACCGATGTTGGCCAAGGCATTGCTGGAAACCTTGCCAGTGATGGAAAAATCCGGGCAGAATGCGCCGATGCCGGTTCGCACGTTATTACCACCTGTGACAACCCCGGTGTGGGAGCTGGCTGTATTCACAAAAAATTAAATAGTGCTCATTAATAAAAGCAAGTTTTGACATTCAAAGGAGATGGATTATGCAAATCAACACTATTCCGGCTGGTCGTGCGCTTGACTGGTTTAAACAGGGCTGGGCAATTTTTTCCAAAGACATGGTGACATGGGTGCTGATGACGCTGGTAATGGGGGTTGGGGCATTCATTTTGAATTTCTTGCCCATTATTGGGCAAATTGTGTTATGCCTGATCATGCCAGCCTTGCTGGGGGGGATGTTGTATGCAGCCCAGCAAGCGGACAAAGGTCAGCCCATCAAGCTGGAATACCTGTGGATGGTGTTGCTGGATGGGCAAAAGCGTATTCCGTTCATTGCCTTGGGTGGGATTCTGTTTGGTGCGGTGATTCTGGTGGGGGTCGTGAGCGTGGCTTTCATTGGTGACAGCCTGCTGCGTGGGGCGAACGCCGGGTTGCTGAGCTTTGGGCTGGGCGGGATGCTGTTCATGCTGATTGTTGGTTTCAGTGTCTTTGTGCTGTTCAACTATACCGCTGCCCTGATGATGTTGCGTGACATGCCGCTGGTGGATGCGCTCAAGGCATGTGCGGGTGTTGCCAGTACCCAGGTTGTGCCTTTGCTGGTGTTTTTCATTTTTTCTTTGTTTTTGACTATATTGATAAATGCACCAATTAGTCTCTTCTTTTCAATCCTTGATAACTTCACTAACGATGTTGAGTTGTCGTTTCTTTTTTTCGTTTTTAGTAGTTCTAGTTTGGTAAGTTCATTAGATAGTTTATTTGGTTTTTTTGGAGGTTTCATTTTGGTTCCCGTAACTATAGGTGCTGTTTTCATTAGTCAGCAGGAAGTGTTTGCTGCATGAAGCGCCGCTTGATTGCCCAAACCGGTATTGAAATCAGCCCGCTCGGACTTGGCACGGTCAAATTCGGGCGTAATCAGGGCGTCAAGTACCCGCAGGGGTTTGAATTGCCTGCCGACAAGGAAGTCCGCGAATTATTGGCGCTGGCGTTTGATCTGGGTATCAATCTGCTGGACACGGCTCCGGCTTATGGGTTGGCAGAGGAACGGTTGGGCAAATTGCTGCCCAATTCCCGCCACGACTGGGTGATTGAAACCAAGGTGGGCGAAAGTTTCCTCGATGGTGAATCCCGTTTTGATTTCACTGCCACCGGTACACGCAGGAGTGTGGAAAACAGCCTGCGTCTGCTAAAAACCGATTACCTCGATATGGTGTTGATTCATTCCGACGGGGATGATGTGCGGATTCTGCGTAAGGAAGCAGTGCTGGATACTCTATTACAGATGCAGCAGCAAGGCTGGGTACGGACGGTGGGCATTTCCTCCAAAACGGTGGAGGGCGGTTTGCTGGCCTTTGAGCTGGGTTGCGATGTGGTGATGGCCGCTTACAACCCGACGTATACGGATGAGTTACCGGTACTTGAAGCTGCGGCGCAGCAAAACAAGGCTGTACTGGTCAAGAAAGCCTTTGCCAGTGGTCATCTGGACAAGCTGGGCGGCGAGAATCCGGTGGAACAGGCGCTGGCGTTTGCTTTCGCCCAGCCGGGGGTGACGGGTGTAGTGCTGGGGACGATTAATCCCCGGCATTTGCGGGAGAATGTGGCGATTGCAAAGGGGATTCTGGTTTAACCGTCCCGATGTTCACGTAATCCGGTGTGTGCTTCTACCCTATCTGCTGACAGGATACTGGCGAGGCGTTGCTCGTTTTCCTTCAGTTTGCTGCGGTCGTTTTCGGGATGCCACAAATGCAGAACTGTTGTGGCAAAACGACCATCCTTACGCTTAATACCTGCTCTTAGCAAACGGATTGCCAAATCTGCATCTTCGTGTCCCCAGCCAGTATAGGTTTCATCGAAACCATTGATGGTTTGCAGGTCTTTCTTCCATACTCCCAGGTTGCAAGTACGGACACCTTGCCAGTTTTGGGATGCGTATTTACGCCAGAATTGTCCTGGAAACTGATGCAGCGCAAACGAACGACGGAAATCTTTTTGTCTGGCGGCTTGCTGATATTGGGGTAATGACCATAAATGTAGTGGTTCATGTACTGCCAGATAACGTTGTGTGGCTGACTCACTGATCAATACACGATTGCCTGCAACAAAATAACCTGTTTCTGCCAAAGTTTCATGTTGTGCAATGAAGTCTGGACGAGGGATGCAATCGCCATCCAGAAACACAATGTATTCCCCCTGACTTTGCAGGATGGCCTTGTTACGGATGGCTGCGGCACGGAACCCGTTGTCTTCGTGCCATACATGCGTCAATGTCAGGTTATGCTGGTATTGCTCAATAATGGCAGCAGTGGCAGAAGTTGAACCATCATCAGCAATAACGACTTCAAATGAGTGGTTTCGCTGTGCAGCCAGCCCCGTCAGGGCTGCTTGCAGGGCATCCGGGCGATTGTAGGTTGTAAGGATAACGGAAATCATGTTGATACCCACGATTTGTTGTCAGCCCATAATGCCACGCTCATCAGGGCATAGAAGTGCCCTTCAACATTGTCCATGATGGATGAATTCAGAAAACTGTGGAGAATGAATGCTATCAGGAAGCCGTAAGCAATGTATTGGTTGGGAATAGGCAGGTGCCGACTCGTTTTCCATTGGGTATATAACAGGTAACATAATAAAAATAGTCCACCAATTCCCAGTTCTACCCAGGTCAGCAGAAACTGTTGATGTGGATTTTTGCTTTCCGCCCCAGAAATACGTTTGTATTCATGCAGGAAACTGCCAGTACCAAAGCCTGTAAGCGGATTTTCCTGGATAATCAGTAATGCATTTTTCCATAATGTTGGTCTGAGGTGGTAATCTCCCATGTTGCTGTTAACTTCAGCCAGTTCGATTTCTTGAGTGGTTTCCTGAATGAGACGTTTCTTGAATGTGGGGGAATATTGATAAAGAAGACCAAATGCAAGTGTTGCAATGACAAGATATGCAATTAATCCCTTGCCTTTCCATTGAGTGATCATAAACGTTAATGCCAATAATGCCAGTACAAGAAAGCCTGTGCGTCCGGTATTGATGAATAACAGGTTGAACAACATGATTGCAGATAACAAGAAAAACAGGTTGCGTCTGGTTTTGTCATAGAATCCCAGAAACAAACAGGCATAGATCAGGAATGCCTCAAAGGTGGCAAAAGGTATGTGTGAATGAAAACCTGACGGCATCACACCTTTTGAGAGTGGTGCATAGCCTATCCATTGAAAATAAGATAGCAGCATCGCAATGATGTGACCGACAAGAAAACCATAAAAAACCCGTTTTCCCCATCCTTCGGTTAGCAAGCTAGCCATCAAGGGGAGGAGTAAAAGTTCACGGTATTTCCCAAAACCATTCCATGCTTCTTGCCATGTGGTTGATGACCATGACATGCCCAAGGCAATGGCAAACCACAGTAATAAAGATACCTTGGTAACGGGATTACCCCATATTTTCTTGAATAACTCACCGAAGTTGTGTCCTGTCAAACCGATCAGTAGCCAGACAACCAGAAATAATCCAGTGGTCAGGCTTAGCAATGGAGTTGGCAGGGAGATACTGGCTGAGCTGGCGACAATCAGCCATAAGGCTAGAGTTTGCAGCTTTCCTGTCTCATTTGCGGTGTTTGTTATTGAAGTGAGTGGCATAAATTTTATCAACGACTATAACGCAGTTTTCTGGGGAAAATGGCTAACCAGTATTTTCGGAAAAACTGTAAATTAGCTAGCCATGACAATTTGAAGTTTTCTTCTCGTCTTATATACCAACTATTCAACCCGGTACGCAATAATATTTGATACCCATGCGTGGTCAAGTGATTGTGCTTGAGGTGGTTGGTAACGTGGTCTTCGATTAAAATCAGGCGTGGTTTCCATCTTTCTAGGCTAAAACCTTTAAACATTTCCATTTCGTGGCCTTCAATGTCAATAGAAATGAAATCAAAGTTTGTGGGTACATTGTTTTCTTCGAGTACAGAGTCCAGTGTTTTACATTCAACTTCAATATATTCTGTGCTTTCTGTACCAACTGCAATAGGCGTGCTGTTGAGTGTTGAGTGTCCACCTGCGACTAGTAATTTTAGCTTTTTTTGGTGATTCTCGGGGCTGGAACAGGCTACTTGTATAACCTTGCCTTGGCGTTGTTTGTTCAGCATTGTGACAAATTCGGGTAAGGGCTCCAACATCAATCCAGTCCATCCCAACTGTTCCAGATGGTATGTTTGGGATTCATGGGTAGGGTGGTTTGCACCAACATCCACGTAGAAACCGTCTGGTTTGTTACTAAAAAACTCTCGTACCAGAGCTTGTTCGCCTTCAGGGCGGTTTTTGAAAAGCTTGATTGTTCTTTCTTTAAAATTAATAGGGTTCATAAGTTGCTCTGGAAAATTACTCTTTTTCAAAGACGATGATTAATGATCGACTGAAAAGAAGCTCCTTTTTAAAGAAAAAAGCCTCTTTCATGCTGCCTTCATTTTTTGTTGTCTTCGACCATAGATAACCAATACTAATAAAAGGGAGGAGAAACGGCAGTAAAGCTTTTCTTTTATATTTGTCACCTGATACGTGGATGACTCGTGCTCCAAAGTATTGGAATAAATACCGTAGTTGTGTGTAACTTAATGATGAAATGTGACCAAGGTCGATTTTTTCTTGTTTAACTTGAGGAGATGGAAGGATAGGGGGGAATTGATAAAAAGTCCCGGTGCACATAAATTGAAAGCGTGAATACATGTTTTGAATGTTAGGCAGGGAAATTATTATTCTTCCTCCTTGTTTGCAAACACGACACAATTCTGAAACAAGAGAAGATGGTTGAATCAAATGCTCCAGTCCTTCTAGACATGTAACTGTGTCGAACGTATTGTTTGCGAAGGGCAAATTTTCTGACATATCTGCATAAACAAAATCTGGTTTCTCACGGTTAATGTCAGCAGCAACTACATCGTGCCCAATACTGCGGAGTTTCTCAGCTAGTAATCCATTGCCTGCGGGGATGTCCAAGATTTTTTGTTTTTCTTTTTTAACAGTAATTAGATCGAAAACGACCTGCATATATCCGGTAAAATTGGCTACGTGACTGAATTTTCTGGTCATTTGTGATCCTTTGTTTCTGAGGTTATACCCAGCATCCATAAATCAGCATACTTGATGAAGGTGGTATATGCTCCCACGGTTGCTAAAACGAATCCCTGTGCTCCATCCAGAATGCCTGCCTTGAAAATATACATACGGATGAAACAGGCGATTGCATGTCCGATTCCTTGCAGCAAAGATGTTCGTTTACCGCGTGCATGTTGCTGTTGTGCCCATGAGGCTGTGTAACCAGCTACTTTTAATACATAGTGTTGCATATCCCGGTAAGGATAATGCAGCAAATCCCCTCTCAACCGCTGCACCTTCACCCCTTGCGGCACGAGTACCTTCTCATGCACCAGTGCTGCGTCATACCCGGTCAAACGGGTTGGATACAAACGCACTACGTAACCGGGATACCAGCCGGAGTGCCGGATAAATCGCCCAAACGCCCACGATAGACGCGGCATGGCGAACACGGTTTGGGTGGGGGGATCACGTAACAACGTCTGTATTTCGTCACGCAATTCCGCAGTTACCCGTTCGTCTGCATCCAGCCACAATACCCAGTCTGACTGGATGTAAGTTTGTGCAAGTTGGCGCTGTTTGCCAAAGCCAGGCCAGTTGATATTGCTGAATACCTTGGCGTTGAATGATTCGGCAATTGCTACGGTATCATCGGTACTGCCGGAATCCAGCACCACGATTTCGTCTACCCAGCCAGCAACGCTCGCTAGGCATTGGCGCAGGTTGTCGGCTTCATTCTTGACAATCAGGGCAGCAGCCAAGGTCGGCTTGTTCATACAGGTTCCGGTCAATGTCATTCAATCTGTCAGCGGATGGTAAGGATATGCCGATCACGTTACCATTTGCACGTAAATTTTCAGTTTCAGGACTCCTTGATGCATTACTTGCTGCCACTAACCCGCTGGATGCTGCGTTTTATCTACAATCTGGCGCTGTGTGTGCTGTTGCCGTTTGCCTTGTTCAAACTGCACAAAACGGGCGGTCAGGTGCTGGCAGAGCGTTGGCGGGAGCGTCTGGGTTGGGGGGAGTCCCTCCAACTTGCGCGTGTTGTCTGGCTTCACGCTGCCAGCGTTGGCGAAGTCATGCTTGCCAAACCCTTGATTCAGGAACTGAAAAGCTGTCACCAGGACATGACAATCCTTCTGACCACCACCACTGTGACGGGTGCAGAGCAAGCTGCTTCCCTAGGAAATCTGGTCATACACCGTTCCGCACCGCTGGATTGCCCGTCGATGGTAAGACGCTTTCTGGAACGCACCCGTCCGCAGGCGCTGCTGGTGATTGAGACGGAACGCTGGTTGAATTACATGCTGGCTTGCCAGCAACACAGCGTCCCCGTGGTGGTGGTCAACGGGCGTTTGTCGCCACGTTCTTTCCGTCGCTACCAATACTTCCGCAGTTTTTTTCGTTTGTGGGCAGAGCCGCTCAGCAAGTTGCTGGTGCAACATGAGGATGATGCCCAACGGTTTGCCGCGCTGGGCGTGGCGGCAGACAAGATGGTGATAACCGGTTCCATCAAGTTTGACATCACCTTCCCACCCAATGTGCAGGCGGGTGGGGAGACGTTGCGGGCAAGCTGGGGAAAGCGCCCGGTGTGGATCGCTGCCAGTACCCACAAGGGTGAGGACGAACAGGTATTACAGGCATTTCGGCAGGTGCTGAGCAGTGTGCCGGATGCCTTGCTGATGCTGGTTCCGCGTCATCCGCAGCGTTTTGATGCGGTGGCGGCCTTGTGTACCAGCGAGTTTGTGACGGTGCGACGCAGTAGCGGGGTTGACGTAACGCCGGATACGCAAGTGTACTTGGGTGACACCATGGGAGAATTGCCGTTGATGCTGGCGGCAGCGGATGTGGCATTCGTCGGTGGCAGTCTGGTGGAGATTGGTGGGCATAACCTGCTGGAACCCGCAGCCCTAGGCAAGCCCTGCCTAAGCGGGCCGCATTATTTCAATTTCGCCGATATTACCCGCCAACTGGTGGCTCAGGGGGGAGCGCAAGTGGTGCAGGATGCGCAGGAACTGGCAGCACTCGTCAGTGACCTGTTGCAGAATGAGGCAAAGCGTGCGCAGATGGGCAAAGCCGCCAATGCTGTGGTGCTTGCCAACCGGGGCGCATTGCAGAAAACCCTTCAGGAACTGGAGCCGTTCCTGTCATAGCCTGCCAGCAAGGCTTGCCAGTCGCTTGCCTGCCAGTGTAGTGCCGGATTCAAGCCGGTTTCCTTGCGGAACGAGCGTAACAGCCGGTCGAGATTGGCCTGTTTCCAGTCGCCATCTGCCTGTTGTTTGCCTTTGTCGAAATCAATCAGCCAGGCTTTGCCCGCAGCATCGAACAGGATGTTGTGGCTGTTCAGGTCGGCATGGTGGATATTGGCATCATGCAGTCGGCGGATGGTGTGCCCGATGGTATGCCATTCCTGCTCAGTCAAAGGGCGTGTTTGCAACAGGTGTATCAGGTCGTGGGCGTGGGGAATGCGTTCCAGCAGGATGTCAAAACGGTAAAAAAGACCGTGGCGGATCAGGCGCACGGCACAGGGTTGTGGTACGGGCAAATCCTGTTTGCGCATCATTTCCAGCAAACGAAATTCGGCCACCGCACGGCTGCGCAGGAAACCGTCGAACAAATAACGGTCGTGCAGCAAGCGCCCTAGCATTCCACCCCGGTAATAGTGGCGCAGTACCAGCTCCTGTGTATTCAGCCGCACGAACCATGTCACGCCACGTCCGTGTGATTGCCCGATAACCGCTTGTTGCTCCTGCCACCAGCGTGGCTCGAAATGTTCCGGCTGGAAACGGTTAGCATAAGCGGGATGGATACCGTAAGTGATATTGTTATCAGTGATAATGTCCATAATGGCTGGCGTAACTGCGAAGCGGTGAATTTTACAATCTTGTGACAGCTTTGCATAATGGCGGCTTCATGGTTATCCGGTGACAGTTTTGGCTTTGTTTTCTTCAGCTCCCCGCTCTCTGTGTGTGTTGCGTTTGTCAGCGATTGGTGATGTTTGCCATACCGTGGCAATGGTGCAGGCTATCCAGCGGCAATGGCCCACTACCCGCATTACCTGGATCATGGGTAAGGTGGAAGCCAGCCTGTTGGGGGATTTACCCGGTATTGAAACGCTAGTGTTCGATAAAAAGCAGGGCTGGCGGGCTTACCGGAACATTTGGCAGCAACTGCGCGGCAGGCAGTTTGATGCGCTGTTACACGTACAGGCGGCCTTGCGTGCCAGTATCCTGTCGTTGGGGATCAAGGCACAGTACAAGCTTGGCTTTGATCGTCAGCGAGCCAATGATGCGCAATGGCTGTTCACCAATGTCAAGGTTCCATCCCCGGCTGCCCCGCATGTGGTAGATGGCTTGATGGCATTCGCTGCTGCCTTGGGGGTGGAAGATGTAACCCCGCGCTGGGATGTGCCGATTGCTCCCGCTGATGTCGCATGGGCAGAGAAGGTGCTGGGCGGCAAGCCAACCCTGTTGATTGTGCCCGGTTCCAGCAAGCCTTACAAAAACTGGACAGCAGCAGGTTATACCGCCGTTGCTGACCACGCCTTGCAAACCGGTTTGCAGGTGGTGTTGTGTGGCAGCCCCACCCCGATGGAACAGGTGCTGGCAGCACAGGTGGTACAGGCTTGTCAGGGGGCTGTACTGAATCTGGCGGGCAAAACCAGTCTCAAACAGATGCTGGCGTTAATCCAGCAAGCGCAACTGCTGCTAGCCCCGGATTCCGGCCCGGTACACATGGCAACGCTGGTGGGTACACCCGTGATTGCCTTGTATGCTCATCACAATCCGGCACGGGTGGGACCTTACTTCAGTCAGGACAATGCCGTCAGCATTTACCAGACCCTGGCGGAAGCCGAACACGCCAAACCGCTGGACAACTTGCCGTGGCGCACGCGGGTCAAAGATCAGGCTGCAATGGAACTGATCAGCACTGGTATGGTGATCCAGGCGTTTGACCGCGTGTGGGAACGTTTGCAAGGGCAGGCAGCGTAGGATGTCAGCATTCAGCAAATCCTTGCGTCTGTTCCTGCTGGTACTGGCAGTATTTAGCCTGTTCCGGCTGGGGTTTGTGCTGGTTTACCCGGATTATTTTCTGGAAGCCGGTTTCGCCGATACGCTGTGGGCGTTGTTGCATGGAATCCGCTTCGATGCTTCGGTGGCAATGACTTTCCTGCTGCCATTCCTATTGTTGCTGAATTTGCCGTTCCGCTGGGTGACGAATCGCTGGTGGCAGCAAGCGTTGGGCTGGGGTATTTTCGCGGTGTTGCTGGTTTATGTCGGTATCCTGACCGGCGATCTGGTGTATTTCAATCACGTCAAACGGCATCTGGCGGGTGAGTTACTGTTATTGGGAAACGATTATACGCTGCTGTTCGACATGACTCTGACCTATTGGCGTTGGGTGTTGTTGGCGGGTGTGGTGGTCGTGTTGCTGGCTTGGTTCTGGCGGCAATGGGTGCGTCTGCCGGTAACGCCTAACCGTTATGGTTGGCTGGTGCTGTTGCTGGTGTTCCTGCTGGGGGCGGTGATTATCCGTGGTAGTTTCGAGCGCAAACCCATCAATCTGATTCATGCCTATACCAGTGGTAGTTCCAAAGTAGCGAATCTGACCCTCAATGGGGTGTTTACCGCTTGGCATTCCGGTAATCAGGGTGATAAATGGGCAAATTTCTTCAGCGATAAAGAAGCTCTGGCAATTCTTGGGTTGCCTGACCAGTCTTATCCTTTACGCAAAAGCTATCCGGCAACGGGTAACAGCCGTCCCAATGTAGTGTTTGTGCTGCTGGAAAGCTGGACACCCCAGTACATTGATGCCTTCGCAGGCAAAGGGTATGGGGTTACGCCCAACTTCGATGCATTGGCGCGTGATGGCATCATGTTCACCAACTTTTATGCGGCAGGGCAGCGCAGTATTGAGGGTATCCAGGCCACATTGACAGGCGTGCCACCGCTGAAAGGTTTGCCAACTCTGGGTTTTGGGCTGGAAGCCACCAATCTGACCCCTATTGGCAAGATTGCCCGCTCGCACGGCTACAACACCCTTTTTCTGCAAACCTCACGGCGCAACAGCTTCTACGTAGACAAGATTGCGCAGACGCTGGGGTTTGAACATTATTTCGGGGCGGAAGATACGCCGCCAGTGCTGGATTATCCTGATCTGAACGGAGCCAAGTTCGGCTGGGATTACGAGACTTACCTGAAGCTGTTTGACTCTATCCAGAATAGTGGAGGCAAGCCTTTTTTCGCGTACATGTTCACGGGGGCGACCCATGCGCCGTATGCCCGCTTGCCCCCCCGTTTTGAAAAATACCCGCCCTGTGAGGGTGAAAATGGTTTTTACAACTTGCTGTATTACGCTGACTGGGCGTTGGGTGAATTCATGCGCAAGGCGCGGGAACAAGCGTGGTTTGACAATACCGTGTTTGTATTCACGGCGGATCATGTGTTTGCCAATGAGCAAAGCGGTGAATTCCGGCGCAAGTTCAACACGCCAATGCTGATTTATGCGCCTGCCTTGTATGCGCCACGGGTGGAAACGCGGGTGTTTTCACAACTGGATGTGATGCCGACCCTGTTGGACATCATGGGGTTCGCTGAGCCGTTCCATACATTTGGTGACTCTGTTTTTCGCAAGACCACTCAGGAAGCCTTTGTCAATGAAGGCGGAATCGGTGGGGTGGTGACAGACAAGGGGTATCTGAAACATTCCTACAGTACCCGTTTGGAAGCAGAAGGCGAGCCAGCCGCGCTGGATGGGATGGAACGCAGGCTCAAGGCGCTGGCACAGGTGACAAGCCGGTTGGTACGGGAAAATAGGTGGGCAGAATAGCTTATGCTATAGTTTCGCACCGATTATTCACATCAGAGAGTTACGACCAATGAAAACAATGACAATGCTGCCTCTGGCGCTGATCTTTGCCCTGACAGCATGTGGTGAAAAACAAACCGGCACTGCTGCACCTGATGCTGCCCAGTCTGTGGCTCAAACAGCGGGTGCTGCTGCCCCTGCCGGGGATACCACCAAAGCGGCGGCCGATGGTCATCCTGGCAAGGTCGTCCACGATGCCAACTGCATCAGTTGCCATGATAGCGGTGTTTATACCCGTGCCGACCACAAGATGAAGGATTTCACCATGCTGTCCGGGCAGGTGCGCCGTTGTGATGCCAATCTGGGTAATCGTTTGTCAGATGATGAAATTACTAACGTGATTGATTATCTGAATTCAACCTATTACAAGTTTCCCAAGCAGTAAGCCAATGCGTTATACCGTCACCATCCAGAATACGCCGTACTCTTTTCAGGTAGAAAAGGGGGAAACTGTGTTACAGGCTGCCTTGCGACTGGATATTCCCGTGCCGTGGGGTTGCGGCGGTGGTGTTTGCGGGGTTTGTATGGGGCAAATCGTCAGTGGTGAACTGGTGTACCCGGATGGTGAGCCGCTGGCCTTGTTCGAGGAAGATGCTGCCAGCGGCAAAGGCTTGTTTTGTGTCGGGCATCCAGCGACCGATCTGGTGCTGGATGTGCCGGAAATGGGTCAAAACTGGGAGCCGTTTGCCTAATTCGGCGCTTTGACCGCTTCCTGCCAGGGCTGCCCGTCAATCAGCAGGTCACGGATAACCGCCGTACCCTGTGGGTCAACGGACAACACCAGCGTGCCACGTTTGTCCCGTACCTTGTTTTCCAGTATGGCGGCGTGTTCTTCCGGTATGTAAAAGCGTTCGATACCTGCGTTGAAGTTGGCACTGCTGTCACAATAACCCCGAATGAACAGTTTGCAATCCGCAGGAACGGTATCAGCCGGTGTTGCCAGCCGTTCGGGTTGTAGGCACACTGCTGTTGCCACATCCGTTGCCGCGCAAAGGTTTTCCAGACCGTAATCCACCTGATAGATCAGGTAATGCCCTGACAACAAGTCACGCGGGTCGAAGCCTTCAATGGGCAGGGCAACCTCTGCGCCACTGCTACGTTGTGTGCTTTTCATCCAGGCTGTTGCTGCCAGTGCCAGTATGGGCAGGGTTAGGGCGATTGCCAACAGGGTACGCTTGTTCATGCCTGCAACTCCTTGCTCCATGTCCGCAGCCGTTCACGTCCCTTGTACCACAGCCAGGCAATGCCCATGATCAGCCCGCCGGAAATGATCAACCCCACGCCGGTAGCTGCTAGCCCACCCATCGCTTGAAAATACAGGATGACGAAACGTGCTCCGATCAGGAATGTCACCAGATTGAAGGTGCGCTGATGCCCCACATTTCCGGCATGGATGGCGTACAGAAACAAAATCGCCAGCGTCAGCAAGGGGGCGCGGACATCATCTGCCTGCCAGAAGCTGACCGTTTCATGATCGTATGTGTCGAACAGGCTGTAGCGTTGCTCACCGGTAAACAGCAGGTCAGGGTAGTAATACAGCAACAGCAAGGCCAGTGCTGCCAGCAACAGCAGCTTGTTGGTCAGGCGGTATTGCTGCTGCAACAGGATACCTATTGCCAGCAAGGCAGCCACGATGTAAGCAGGCAAATACCGGGAAGCCTGATAATCCAGCAATTCCCCACCGGAACGGGCAATATCGGCAAACACTAGCGCGATAACCGCACCGACCTGAAACCAGAAAAACAGGCTGGAAGCAAACCCGTGCAGCCATTTGTTGCGCAGGGCAAGTTGGTACAACAATGCCGCCAGCAGCGGAGCCAGCAACAAGGCTGCCGGAAACTCATCCAGTGTATGCCGGAAATGTGTACCCACGCCTGCCACAATGCTCCAGACGAGGCCGGAAAGGAACAGTGTTACCCAGAAAAAGCGGGTAAACAGGCTATGGGCAAACAGACTGAGTAAAGCAGTGATCAGCGCCCAGAACAGCAGCGCGTGATACCAAGCCCCACCGGAATGGAATATTTGTGAAATCAGGCCGATGCTGGCAAGGCAGAGCAGCATGAAACCCACCACCAGTACTTCAAACCACACCCCTTGTGACTGGTTGGGGTATTGCCAGTAAATGCCTGCCGCCAGCAATGCCAACAGGGTAAAATTGGCAGCCAGTTTGACCGTATCAGGGATGTCTGCCCAGTTGGAGGCAATCAGGGAAATGACTCCCAGCCCGATGATGGCTGACCCCAGGATCATCAGGCTGTAAAGCCACCAGTTAGAACGCTGCGGGTGGCTGGTTTCAAAAGCGAGGATAGCCTCGTGCTGAGTCGGGCTGATCAGTCCAGCCTGTACCCAGCGTTGCAGTTTGTTTGCCATGATGCTCATGGATGCGTTGCCTGTTTGTTATTGGTCGGTTTGCCCAGGCAGATTCTGCCAGCTCGTGCGGATGAACTCGCCCAGCGCGATGAATTCACTTTCACGTGCACTGCCACGCCGCCAGGCCAAACCAATTTCACGAAAACTTTCCTCTGGTAGTGGCCATGTTTTCACTTCAGTGCCGCTTAGCAACGCTGAGCCTTTGACCATTTCCGGGAGGTAGGAAATGCCAAGGTCGGCATCAACCATTTGCACCAAGGTCAGCAGGCTGCTGGCGGTGAAACGGCTGATTTTGTCCATATCCTGCAAATGGCAGGCCGACAGGGTGTGGTCACGCAGGCAGTGACCATCTTCCAGCAACAGGATGCTTTCCGGGTTTAGCTCATCGAAAATGTAGCGGTTGGGACGGGTATGTTGGGTATCTTCCCGGCAAGCCAGCAGGAAACGGTCTTTGAATAACGATTGCACTTCCACACTGCGCAGGGCATAGGGCAGGGCGATGATGATGAGATCCAGCTCACCATTCATGAGTTTTTCGTAGACCCGCTGGGTAATGTCTTCCGTCAGGTACAGGCGCAATTGGGGAAACCTATTGCGCAAGGCGGGTAGTACATGCGGCAGCAAAAAGGGAGCAATGGTGGGAATCACGCCAACCCGCAATTCACCCGTCAGGGGAGCATGGTTGCTACGCGCCAGTTCCACCAGATTTTCCATGTCACGCAAACAACGGCGGGCTTCGGCAGCAATTTGTCGCCCGATGTGGGTGACGGTGACGTTTTTGTTGGTACGGTCAACCAGTTGCACCTCCAGCGTGGTTTCTAGCTCGCGGATGGCAGTACTAAAGGCGGATTGGGAAACAAAACAGGCTTCGGCTGCCTTGCCGAAATGTTCGTGGCTTTCCAGTGCTATGAAGTAGCGAAGCTGTTTGACGGTGGGCAAGTTCATGGCAACCTCAAGATTATCGTTTTTGAAGTTTACCACTTGGATAATATTCTGTTTTCTGTATGGTTGTAAAAAAACTTTTTCTTGTTACGGCAATGTCATCCTGGTTGTTGCAGTGAAATGCAGCGGCCCACCCCGGAATGGCGCAAACCCCATACCAAAAATCACACTGGCATCCACCAGATCGGCATCTTCCACAATACCTTGTTCCAAACAGATATGGGCTTCACGGATCATCGGTTCCATCAGGCGGGATTGCAGCGAAGTGTGGTTGCCGTTCCATGTGGCTTTTTCGGTTTTCATCATTTTGCCGTGCCGGTAACGGTAGAAACCTTCGCCGCTTTTTTTCCCCAGTTTGCCTGCCTTGGTTAGGTGGTAAATGCTCAGGGGCAGTTCCATCCCCAGTTTGCGTTGGAGGATTTCGCCAATTTGCTGGCAAACATCCAGCCCGATGACATCTGCCAGTTCCAGCGGCCCCATTGCCATACCACAATCGCGTGCGGTGGCATCAATGATGGTGGTAGGAATGCCTTGCTGTTGCAGGCGTATACCTTCCAGCAGGTAAGCCATGAGGATACGGTTGACCAGAAAACCGGCGGAGCTTTTGACTGGCAACGGCAGTTTGTCGATATGACGGACAAAGGCACAGGCACGCGCCAGTAGATCACTATCCTGCACGTCAGGCTCGTGGGCAATTTCCACCAGTGGCATTTGCCTGACCGGATTGAAAAACTGCAAACCAATCAGTCGCCGGGGTTCGCGCAGGCTGTTGTTGATGTCTTCCAGCGGGATGCAGGAGGTATTGGTGGCAAGGATAGCGTCGGCACGGGCTTTGCGTTCCAGTTCGGCGAAAAGCTGGCGTTTGGCTTGCGGGTTTTCGCTGATGGCTTCGATGATAACGTCTGCCTTGCTGACCTGTGCGCCGTGCGGGTCTATCAGCAGGGTATCCATATTGGCTTGCGGCATTTGTGCGGTGGCATTTGCCAGTGCCGCCGGGGCGCGGTCTTGCAGGCTGACACGTAAGCCGTGGTGTATACACCACGCGGCAATGGCAGTGCCCATTGTGCCTGCACCCACGATATGGACATGTCGGGGCTGGAACTGTCGCTTGTCGCCAAAGGCTTTCAGACGGTTTTGCAGGAAAAAGATTCGCACCAGATTGCGGGCTGTTGCACCCATCGCCAGTTGGGCGACAGACTGGGCTTCAGCCTGATACATATCCACAGGGTTGCCACCGTGTTTTTCCCACAGGTCAATCAGGGAGTAGGGTGCGGGGTAATGTTCCGGTCTGGCTTGTTCTGCAACCTGCTGGCGCAGTTTGATGGCAAGCAGTTTGCGCGAAGGGGCCAGTTTGCCGATGGCAGCGACATGCAGCGGTGCTTTGGCTTTGGCGGGCAGTGTCAGCAGGGTCTGGATGGCAGTTTCACGCAGGCGTTCCACAGGCACGCAGTTATCTACCAGCCCAAGCGCTTGTGCTTGCTGCGGGCGTAACAGTTTGCCGGTGAGCATGATGTCCATCGCATTCAGCACGCCAAGTTTGCTGATGGAACGCACCGTGCCACCAAAACCGGGGTGAATGCCGAGTTTGACTTCCGGCAAACCTAGCCGGGTGTCGGGTGTGGTGCTGCTGATGCGGTAATCCAGTGCCAGCGCCAGCTCCATGCCACCACCCAGACAAACGCCGTCAATCATGGCAAGGGTTGGGCAAGGCAAATCTTCAAACTGTTGGCAAACAGCCTGCCCCTGGCGGATGAATGCCAAAGCCTGTTCATTGCTGGTGAGGCTGGTAAAGTGCTTGATGTCAGCACCTGCGACGAAACTGCCGGGTTTGGCGGAACCAACCACCAGCCCACGCGGCTTAAGCGAGCGAATTTCAGTGCAGGCACGCGCAAGTTCGGCGAGTACGGCAGGTGTGAGCAGATTAGTCGATTCTCCCTGCACGTCCAGACTGAGCCACGCCAGACGTTGCTCGTCAACGGTTAGTTGCAGGTGTTGAAACCCGTTCACGCAAAAACCTCTCCCATCTCAGCAAATGCCCTTCTGTTTACCGATGCACCGATATTAACAAGGATTGATTGCTGTATGATTAACAATCTTGCAATTTCTGCACACTTTACCCGGTTTGTTGCTGCTCCTGTAAGGGTTCCATACCTGACTGGCGGAAATACTCCGCCGGGAAGTCATCCACCCGGATGGCATTCAGCACCGCCTTGCGGGCTGCCAGCAGTTTTTCCACACTGAATTTGTCCAGCAAGCCTTTGTCCCTGGCTTCGAGCATCGCCTCAGCCGCTGTATGGGCTGTCAGTTTGCCGTCTTTCATCAGTTTGCGTAGCTGCTTTTCAACATCTGCGGCTGCCAGCGTTTTATGCAGGGCATCTTCAATCCGCCCCATGCGGTCTGCCGGGTCGTTGGTGATGTAGACGCCTGCGGTCAGACGGTCGCGGGTGGCGGAAGGTTCCAGTGCCAGTTGCGCGACCCGGTGGATCAGCTTGTCATGTGGCGGGTGGAACGGTTTGCCATACGGGAACATCAGGGTACGCAAGGTTTTTGCCAGCCATGGTATCGGCAGGTTGTGGAAGGCTGCCAGCATTGCCTGTTGCGCCCGGTGGATGGTCAGGGTACAAGCGTATTCCATCAGCGGCAGATCCGCTTCCGGTTCTCCTTGGTCTTCAAAGTGCTTGAGGGTGGCGGAACACAGGTACAGGTTGGCAAGGATGTCCGCCATGCGCCCGGACAAACGTTCGCGCCGTTTCAGGTTACCACCCAGTGACAGGGCGGCATAATCCGCCAGCAGGGCAAACTGGCTACTCAGCCGGGTCAGATGCCGGTAATAACGGCGGGTATACGGCGTGCCGGAAACCACCAGCATGGCGTTGCTCAGCCCGTACCAGATGCTGCGCCCGAGATTGGCGAAAACATGCCTGATGTGCCCGGTGAACGCATGGTCGAAAGCCGCCAGATCGTCAGCCTGTACCGCCTGGATTTCCTTGAGCAACCACGGATGGCAGCGCATTGCACCCTGCCCGAACACGATCAGCGAGCGGGTCAGGATATTTGCACCTTCCACGGTAATGCCAATCGGAATCGACTGGTAAGCACGCGCCAGATAGTTGGATGGCCCCATGCAAATGCCAGCCCCGCCGGAAATATCCATCGCATCATTGATCAGCCGCCGCATCCGTTCGGTCAATTGGTATTTCAGCAAGGCGGTAATCACGGCCGGACGTTGTCCCTGGTCAATGGCGGTGGCAGTCAGGATACGCCCGGCATCCATCAGGTAGGTATTGCCGAGAATGCGGGCAAGCGGTTCTTCCACACCTTCAAAATAGCCGATGGGCATTCCGAATTGCTGGCGTACCCGTGCATACGCGCCGGTATAACGTGACGCCACTTTGGCAGCGCCGGTCGACAGGGCGGGCAGGGAAATGCCGCGCCCTTCGCCCAGGCATTCCACCAGCATTCGCCAGCCGTTGCCTGCTTGTGCTACCCCGCCAATCAGCCAGTCCATCGGCACAAACACATCACGCCCGCGTGTGGGGCCGTTCTGGAAAGGAATGTCGAGCGGGAAATGGCGTGTGCCGATTTCCACCCCTTTGTGGCTGGTAGGAATCAGCGCGACCGTAATGCCCATTTCCTCCTTGTCACCCAACAAATGATCCGGGTCGTAAAGCTGGAATGCCAGCCCCAGCAAGGTGGCAACCGGTGCTAGCGTTATGTAGCGCTTGTCCCAGTTGAGGCGGATGCCCAGCACACCTTGCTCACCGTTGAAATCCTGACGGCAGACGATTCCGCTATCGGGGATGGAACCGGCATCGCTGCCCGCTTCCGGCCCGGTCAGGGCGAAACAGGGGATGTCCCGCCCGTCTGCCAGTCGGGGTAGATAATGGTCTTTCTGGGCTTGAGTGCCGTACTTGATCAGCAGCTCGCCAGGACCAAGCGAGTTGGGAACCATCACGGTCACGGCAGTGGTTGCGCTGCGGCTGGACACTTTCATCACCACATCGGAATGGGCGCGGGCGGAAAACCCCAGCCCGCCGTATGCCTTGGGAATGATCATGCCGAAAAAACGGTGTTGTTTGAGGAAAGCCCAAATGGCGGGCGGCAGGTCGTAACGCTCGTGGGTAATGTGCCAGTCATCCAGCATCCGGCACAGTTCTTCCACCGGGCCGTCAATGAATGCCTGTTCTTCAGCGCTCAGTTTGCTGATGGACAGGTCGCGCAAATGCCGCCAGTCCGGTTTGCCGGAAAAAAGTTCGGAGTCCCACCAGACGTTGCCACTGTCCAGCGCCTCCTGTTCGGTTTTCGAGATGGGTGGCAGTTGCTGTTTCATCATCCGCATGATCGGGCGGGTGATGTACTGATGGCGGTAATTGGTTAGCCAGTTCATGAGTATCCTCCTTCTCCTGATGCCAGGGCAAGGTACGGTAGGCAGGTTCCTGCCCCGCATTCCACGCCGGGTATTTGATGACGGCAAAATAGGGTGAGTAGTCAAAATCACTGGGCGTAAACAAACGGAAATTACGCTCGTAAAACCTTACTTCGTCCTGTCGTCGGTTATGCACAATCGGCAGGATGGGGTAATGCACCTGCTGGAAACAGCGGGCAATCATGCTGGAACACACAATATGGGTCGGTTGCCCTGCATTGTGCTGGAACAGACTGGAACGCCAGCGGCGCGGCAAAATCGCATACGGGAACATGAAACGCGCCAGATCCAGCAACTGGCGCACGTCGTAACCCATGCCCAGATGTTCGATGGCAAAATTCACCACCTTGTCAGCATCCTGCCAGGTCAGGGATGCAGGGCGGCAGATGCGCAAATGCTCTTTGCGGTAATGACGCAGTGGGGTAACGATGGTTCCTTGCCCCAGCAGGGATTCAATCACCAAAGGTTCGCTCAGGTCGCCATCATAATGTGCGGCCAGCCGCGAACGTGCCCGTGGGTCACGGATGTCATTGAGACGCCCGACATACAGGGCAGCGTGTGTCCACGGCGACAGGACAACCGTCTGGATGACTTTGCTGACACGCGACTGACCGGCAAACAGGATAACATCGGCGGGGCGTACTTCACGTTCAAGAAACTCGAAATTGCACAGGGCGCTGAAGTCTTCTTCACGCGGGATGGTGTTTAACCAGCCAATACCCTGTTGCCACAACCAGTCGGTACAATGCGAAACAGAATGGCGGATTCCGGCAAGCATATCTCACTCCTACGGTGTCCGCAGGCGCAGGCTCGAAAGTCGCGCCTGCTGGAATACCTGATTATTTCTGTATGGTACTACTCAATGATTCTAGTGGATATAGACCCGCAAATCTGTGATTTAATTCCGTTTCAGACAGAAGGTGGGCAAAGCGGGGGCAAGCCGTAACGGGCGCGAGCCTGATCACAAACCGGGTTGTGCTGACCGTTTTCCCATGAGGCAGTGAATTCCCGGCAAGTGGAAGAGCGCAGCGGGTAAATGTTGCAACTGACTTGTTGCCCCGGTGTGCCTTGCAGGGCAATACAATGAGGTTGTGCCTGATGGGTTCCCAACATGGCAACGAGATGGGGGCTGATAGGCTGGGTCAGGTGGGCGGGCACAAGCCCGCCGGGGGCAGCATCGGTTTCACCCCAGTAAAACGATACACGGAAGCTGGCACAACAGGCTCCGCAGGTCATGCAGGGGCTAGGTTGCATACATCAGGCAAATGGCTTACACGCCAGTAGCATGTTGACAAAAGTGACAAACAATAGCGCCATGATGATCTTGTATTCGGCAGTCATTTTAATCGTATCCCCAACTATCTTGTTTTTATTTGAGATGGTATGTCGCAGACTTGGTAAACCAACACACTACATGGTGAAATGTACCAGTCCCGATCGTTTTTTTTGTTGATGTAGATCAAGGTATCACGAGCAAAGTGACTACAAAGTGAACAAGTGGAATGTATAGCAAACCAGCAACCCGTTCATGATTGTTGTACAGGGAAAAACTGGTCAGCAGCCTGGATAGCAGAATCCAGATAGTCCGCTCCATTGATCCACAGGGCAACCAATGCCTGTTTTCCGCCAGGAACCAGTAGCAGGTAATGGTCATTTACGGTCACAACGACATGCCTGAAATCACCGCAAGCAGCCAGTTCCAATGTGCGGATACCCAAGGTAAACAGTGCTGCACTCATCGCACTGATCTTGTCTTCGTCCACGCTGGTTGGCAGTGCTGAGGATAGGATAACGCCAGTGGTGGATATGATGGCAGAGGCTTCAATACCAGAAACCTCCGTATTGAAGACCGACAGCTTTTGACCTAGTGTGTCTGGAGTCATGTTTTCTTATCCCCATTAATTCCGAGTGAGAGGGTTGGTTTATTAGATTTTTCTAAAATTATTGCAAGTATAGTACGCATTAAATCCAATATGGGCATAGTGAATGATTCATCTAGAAAAACAACGGCAGGATGACAGCCTTTTCCTCCATTTGCAGGGCGAGTGGTGTTTTGAGCAGGCAGGGGAAATCCGTGACATGTTGGCTGCGCTTGTGCCAGAAGTGGCACATATTACCGTGCAGCTACAGGCGGTTTCCCGACTGGATATTACTGCGGCATGGTTGATTTACCGGCAAGCGCAGCAATGGCAACAGCAGGGCAAGCAGGTCTATTTCCACGATTTTCCAGCAGAATACCTCGACTATTTCGCCGCAGTCACAACAGATGTGGTAACGCCGCCGCGTCTCCGGCAACAGGCGGTGTCCTTGTTCCGTCAGCCCGTGCAGGGTCTGGGGGAGAAACTGCTTCACCTTGGGCAGGTGTGGCATTCCGGCATTACCTTTTTCGGGCACAGTCTGGAAGCCCTGTTTGTCAGCCTGTTGTCACCGCATTTGTTCCGTACCCGTGCTGTGTTTCATCACGTGTTTGCGACCGGAATCAGTGCCGTGCCGATTGTGGGGCTGATTGCCTGTCTGATCAGCATCGTCATTACCTATCAGGGCGGCGGGCAGTTGCGCGATCTGGGAGCGGAACTGTACACGGTGGATATGGTGGCTATTTCGGTGCTGCGTGAACTGGGCGTGCTGCTGACCGCCATCATGGTGGCGGGGCGTTCCGGTAGTGCGTTTGCAGCGGAAATTGGCCTGATGAAAACCAATCAGGAAGTGGATGCACTGCGGGTGATGGGCAGTGACCCGTTCCTGATTCTGGTGGTTCCCCGGCTGGTGGCGCTGGTGATTGCCTTGCCGTTGCTGACCATTATTGCCGATATAGTGGCGCTGGCAGCGGCAGCCCTGATTTCCTCCACCATTCTCGATATTTCGTTTGTACAGTTTTTCAACCGGATTGAAGCCAATATTGAATTCCGCACCTTCGCTGCCGGTTTGATCAAAGCGCCGTTTTTTGCAGTGGTGATTGCGTTGGTTGGTTGCTGGCAGGGAATGCGGGTGAGTGGTTCTTCCGAAAGTCTGGGCAAGCACACGACCCAGGCGGTGGTGGATGCCATCTTTCTGGTACTGGTGTTGGATGCACTGTTTTCCATCCTGTTCTACCGGTTGGGGTTTTAGGCATGGGTACACTGATCAGCATCCGCAACCTCACCAACCAGTTTGGCACGCAACGGGTACATGACGGGCTGAATCTGGACATCATGCAGGGAGAAGTACTGGGAATTGTGGGTGGTTCCGGTTCCGGCAAGTCGGTATTGCTGCGTACCATTCTGGGGTTGAACCGCCCGCATAGCGGTGAAATCCATTTCGGCGGGCAGGAACTGATGTCGATGCCGGACAAGGATTTTGCCTGCCTGAAACGCCGCTGGGGTGTCATGTTCCAGAAAGGGGCGCTGTTTTCATCCCTGACGGTGGCGGACAATATCCGGTTTCCATTGCGGGAGTTTTCCAGCCTGACAGAAACCGAAGCGCGAGAGCTGATGTATGTAAGGCTGGCAATGGTCGGGCTGGAACGTGACGTTGCCCGCAAGTATCCGGCGCAACTGTCAGGTGGTATGGTCAAGCGGGTATCACTAGCAAGGGCGCTGGTGCTTGACCCGGTAGTACTGTTTCTGGATGAGCCAACCTCTGGGCTTGACCCGGTATCGGCGGAGGAATTCGACCAGCTTATCGCCACTTTGCATCGCAACCTCGGCTTGACGGTTGTCATGGTGACGCACGATCTGGATAGTCTATTCTCAACCTGTGACCGTATCGCCATGCTGGTTGACAAACAGGTCATTGCAGGCAGTTTGCGGGAGCTGTTGGCAAACCCACACCCAGTCATTCAGCAATATTTCGGTGGCGGGCGTGCGCAAGTATTGCTAAGGGAGCATTAATGGAGCGGGATACCCACTATTTTGTGGTCGGGCTGTTCATCATCGTGACCAGTATGGCGGGTGCATTGTTCGCCGGGCTGTTTTACGACCGTCCTTCTGCTGCTACCCATGCCTATGCGGTGCATTTCGACATTCCGGTGGAAGGGTTGGAGGTCGGTAACGAAGTGCGTTTTATGGGAATCAAGAAAGGTGAAGTCACGCGGGTATTCCTGTTGCCGGACAACCCAGCCAAGGTCGGGGTTGAAATTGCCGTGGAACAGGATACCCCAGTGAACACGGCGACCGAAGTCGTCTTGCGCTTGCAGGGGTTGACCAGTGTGCCTTTCCTTAACCTTGAGCAAAAAATGGGGATAAAACCAGCCCCATTAGCGGCAAAAGCAGGCGAGTTGCTGGTTTTACCCACCAAGCTGACGGCGATGGATGCCCTGGTACAAAGCCTGCCCGATCTGGAAAAGGAGCTGGCGACCCTGATCCAGTCTGCCAATGCGGTGTTGAATGAAGAAAACCGCCAGCATTTCGCTGCCATCCTGCAAAATCTGGATACGGTTTCAGCCGGTTTGCCAGCACTGGCTAACAGCCTGCAAGCAAGCAGTGAGCAATTGCAAACCCTGATCAAACAGGTGAATGGCACGGTCAGCCGTTCGGAACAAGGTTTGGCAGTTAGCATGAAGGAGTTGCAGGCTACGCTGGTTGCCATCCGCACCACCTCACAACGGCTGGATACCCTGCTGCGGGATGTTGACCGCGTAGTAGTCAACAACGAAGGCAAGGTCAACGAACTGTTGGGTGAAGGTGGCGAAAACCTCAAGCAACTGCTCAATGAATCGCGCAAAACGGTTACTGCCATCCGCCAGTTGAGCGACCGGCTGGAACAGAACCCTTCACAAATCCTTTACCAGCCTGCCCCGCAGGGAACGGTGTTGCCGCCATGAAACTGTTTGCCTTATTGCTGCCTTTGTTGCTGACAGCCTGTTCGGTTCCCTTGAAAAGCGACCTGCCTGGGGAGCAAGTCTATCGCCTTGCCCCTCAGGTCAGTGTAGCCCCCCGGCGTTCTGCCATGCACCTGTATCTGCCGAAACTGGAGGTTGCCCCCGAACTGGATAACACTCGCATTGCCTTGGTCAAGGCTAATTTCCAGCAGGATTTCATTGCCAACAGCCGCTGGCCTGATGACTTGTCGGTTTATCTGCATGGGGTGTTGCTGGATGGCTTGTCACGCAGTGGGGCGTTCCAGTCCGTATCTGACCAGTTGCTGGGCAAGACGGGGAATTACAAGCTGTTGTTGCGGGTATCCCGGTTTCAGGCTGAATATCCGCCGCAAGGGCAGGGCAGTGCGGCGGTTGTATTGGGTATGGAAGCCATACAGGTGCGGGTGCAGGATCAGCAAGTGCTGATGCAGCACCGGTATGACATCCGCAAGGACAATATCCCGCTCAGTACCGGCAAGCTGGTTGAAGCCATGAATCTTGCCGTGAGCGGGATTATCCAGCAGTTGAGCCTTGACTTGACGGCTATGCAGCCGTAATCAATGCCAGCCGGTTGCGGGCGTACAGGTAGTACATCAATGGAATCAGCACCAGCGTCAGCACGGTGGATACCAGTATTCCGAAAATCAGTGACACTGCCAACCCGCCAAAGATCGGGTCATCAATGATGAAGAATGCTCCCACCATTGCTGCCAGTGCGGTCAGTGCAATTGGCTTGGCACGTACTGCACTGGAGTTGATCACGGCTTCTTTTAGCGCCATCCCGCCACGAACCTGTTCATTGATGAAATCCACCAGCAGGATCGAGTTGCGTACAATGATTCCCGCTAGGGCAATCATGCCGATCATGGACGTTGCGGTAAATTGTGCTCCCAGCAGGGCGTGGCCCGGCATGACCCCGATGATGGTCAACGGAATGGGCGACATGATTACCAGCGGAACCATGTAGGAGCGGAATTGCGCCACAATCAGCAGGTAGATCAAGATCATTCCCACTGCGTAAGCAATCCCCATGTCACGAAAGGTTTCATAAGTCACCTGCCATTCGCCGTCCCATTTCATGCCGTACAGGTAAGGGTCATCCGGCTGGGCAATGAAATGTTGCTTGATGTCATTGCCATAGACGGACAAATCCTTGATACCGGAGAAAATGCCGAACATGCCGTACAGGGGGCTATCGGTTGCCCCCGCCATGTCTCCCGTTACATAGACCACGGGCAGCAAGTCCTTGTGGTAGATGGAATGTTCACGGGTGGTTTCCTGCACCGTGACTAGTTCCGACATGGGCACAAGTTCGCCCGACTGGCTGCGTACCCGCACGGCGAGGACGGAATCCATTTTGTCCTTGAGGGCAACCGGGAATTCTACCCGGATGGGGACGGCATATTTGATGCCTTTGCCATGCAGGAACACTACATCCTCACCCCGCAGCACGGTATCCACGGCGGATGCAATCGCATCCTGTGACACGCCCAGCAACGCGGCTTTGCTGCGGTCAACCTGTACCACCAAGCGTTTTTGCGGGTATTCCACGCTGTCGTCGATGTCCACGATGTCGTCCGTTTGCTGGAATATGCCCCGGATTTGTTTGGCAACCTCGATTTGCCCGGCGTAATCCAGCCCGTAGACTTCCGCCACGATCGGTGACATGACCGGTGGGCCGGGTGGGACTTCCACCACTTTCACGTTGGCGTGGTATTTCTGGGCAATGGCCTGCAAGTGGGGGCGCACCTCCAGTGCAATCGCATGGCTTTGGCGGTTACGCCCGTGCGCATCGGTCAGGTTGACCTGAATATCACCCACGTTGGAACCTTCACGCAGGTAATACTGGCGTACCAGTCCGTTGAAATTGATCGGTGCGGCAGTCCCGGCATAAATCTGGTAATCGGTCACTTCCTCTATCTTGCCCAGATAATCTGCCATTTCATTGAGGACACGCGAGGTCTGTTCCAGGGAAGTACCTTCCGGCATGTCGAGGATCACCTGGAAGTCCGACTTGTTGTCGAATGGCAGCATTTTCAGTACCACCAGCTTGAAGCCAGCCAGTGATACCGACAGCACAATCAGCAAGGTAATCACCACAAACAGGGTGGTACGGCGTTTGCCTCCTTGTTGGTCATCCAGAAACGGTGACATGATGCGGCTGAAAAAGCCGTGCAGTTTGCTGTTGTCTTCATGGTGATGGCTGAAATCGACTTTCGCCAGCATTTTGCCAGTCATCCAGGGCGTTACCACATAGGCAACCGCTAGGGAAACCAGCATTCCCATGCTGGCATTGATTGGGATCGGTGACATGTACGGCCCCATCAGCCCGGATACAAATGCCATCGGCAACAAGGCGGCAATCACGGTAAAGGTCGCCAGAATGGTTGGACCACCCACTTCATCCACTGCCAGCGGAATCACTTCCAGCAGTTTCTTGCCGCCCTGCTGCATGTGCCGGTGGATGTTTTCCACCACCACGATGGCGTCATCCACCAGAATGCCGATCGAGAAAATCAGGGCAAACAGCGATACCCGGTTGAGGGTGAAACCGTATGCCCACGACGCAAACAGCGTAACGGCGAGGGTAATGACCACCGCAGCACCCACAATCAGTGCCTCACGCCAGCCCAGTGCCAGCCAGATCAGCAGGATGACGGCAATAGTCTCAATGATCAGCTTGCTGATCAGCTTTTCGGACTTGGCCTGGGCTGTTTCGCCATAGTTGCGGGTAACAGTGACATTGATACCATCCGGCACAAACGTGCCGCGCAGCTTCTCGAAACGGTCAATCACGTTGTTGGCAATGTCGACTGCGTTGGTTCCCGGTTGTTTGGCAACGGCAATCGTCACCGCCGGGGCGCGGATACCGTTGGGCAACGCCTTGTGTTCGGCTCCTGCACCCGTGCCGAAACTGACATAGGCTTCCGGTGTATCGGCGGTGCGTTTCACTTCTGCCACGTCATTGAGGAATACCGGTTTGCCATCGAATACGCCCACCATCAGTTCGCCAACTTCGGCAGCATCCATCAGGAATGTGCCAGCCTGTACTTGGATTTCCTCGTTGTTGTTGACGAGGGAAACCGCATCACGGGCAGAATTGCTGGCTTGCAGGGCATTGCGCAGGTCGGACAGGGAAATGCCGTGTCCAGCCAGTTTTTCTGCATCCAGCAAAACATGCACCACCTGTTGCGGGCCACCGATGGTGTAAATGTCACGTGAGTCGGGCACGCGCTTGAGTTCGGCTTCGATCGCGTGTGCCACCTGATTGAGTTCGTAAGCACCACGTTTATCATCTTCCGTCCACAAGGTCAGCGCTACAATCGGCACGTCATCAATACCCTTGGGTTTGACCAGTGGTGTGCCGACACCCAGATTGCGCGGCAGCCAGTCCTGATTGGAAGCAATCTTGTTATAAAGGCGCACCAGCGCCGCTGTCCGGTCTTCACCCACCTTGTATTGTACCGTCAGTACCGACATGCCCGGCATCGAGGTGGAATAAACGTGTTCCAGCCCTTCGATTTCTGACAACACCTGTTCGGCGGGGGTACTGACCAGGCTTTCCACCTGTTCGGCGCTTGCACCGGGGAAGGGCACAAACACGTTGGCGAAAGTCACGTTGATTTGCGGGTCTTCCTCGCGTGGTGTCACCATCACCGCAAATAGGCCAAGCAGCAAGCCGACCAGCGCCAGCAACGGGGTAATTTCCGTGGTCAGGAATTTTTTCGCAATTGCACCGGAAATGCCGAGTTTTGTTTCACTCATGTTGCACCCCGGTCACTTGCTGTTTGAGGGAAATGGCGGCTTGTACCGGGTCGAGCGCGATGGTTTCACCAGCTTCCAGCCCTGCCAGCACGCTGATGTTGATTTCATCCAGCTTTTTGCCTAAGCGGATCTGGCGCAAGGCAGGCTTGCCGTCAGCATTGATCACGTAAACGCCGATGACTTCGCTGCGGGTGACAACGGCACTTTCCGGTACGCTGACCACGCCTTCCTGTTCACCCAGCACGAATGCGACCTTGACGAACATGCCGGGAAACAAGTCCTGAATGCCGTCTTCCAGCTCGATGCGTACCTTGAATGCGTTGGTTTTTGGGTCGGCATAAGGAAAAAAGGTTAAATCCTTGACGGGCAAAGGCTGGTGGGATTCGTCACGAAACACCAGTGCGTGCTTTTCCTTGCGCACGGCTGTAATCAGACGTTGAGGTACTTCCACCGTGACCCGCATCTGGTTGAGGGAAATGCCCGACATGATGGGGGTGCCGGGGTTGACAGCTTCACCTAATTCCACGTGGCGCTTGGTGACAATGCCGCCGTAAGGGGCTATCAGGGTGGTATAACCCAGTTGTTCACCCGCTTGCGAGACTTGCGCTTTGGCAGCTTCCAGACGGGCTTCAGCGGCTTTCAAACCGGCTTCGGCAGCATCGTAATCGGCTTTGGGAACCAGCTTTTTGGCGTAAATATCACTGATACGTTTGAATTCAGCTTGTGCTTCCTTGTAACGGGCTTGAGCTTCGTCCAGTGATGCTTGTGCCTGTTGAACACCAGCCTGTTGGGTTTTGGATTTGATGCGGGCAATTACTTTGCCTTTTTCCACATAGTCGTCCACGTCGTAGAACAGTTGTTCGATAGTACCGCTGGTTTGGGCAGAAATTGTGCTTTGATTGACTGCCTCTACGTGCCCATCCAGATAATGTAACGCCTGTGAATTGGCGGCAGCTACCTGTGCCGTTTGCAGGTCTGCGCTCTGGCTGGCAGCAGGTTTGGCCTGTTCCGCCGTTGATTCCCCACAACCAGCGATAATGCCCAAACTGACAATCAGTACCCATGCTGAAAAAAATCTCATGGCAATACCCCTAAATCATAATCAGAATAAAGTTATATAAGCATATTCTTATATACGATATTCCCGTAGTACGCAATCAGGCACTACAAGTCTGGAGGAAATTGCACATTGTTTGTTCTGATACGGGATAAGTCAGGATCATTGTGATGGAAAACAAGGCAGTAAGTTTTTCCACATACGGCATTTCTGAAGGGTGGACAAACATAATGACCCTGGTTTGTGGAGCAAAACGCTGCAATGCACGCAAGGTCACATCCAGGTTGCATACATTGGCTCCAGCGTAGTTGTTGCCGTAGCCGTAGATGAATTCCCCCACCAGAAAGTCCGGTTTTTGCTGCTGCAAAGCCTTGTGCAACTTGCGGGCAGAGGTGAAGCGTTCTTCGTGGATGCCAAGCTGCTGGTACAGCGCACTGAAGTTGGGGTGAACAGGGGATTCGATCAGGGAAAATAGTGTTTTCATGGTGTGGTCAACTACAATCAGGTCACTGCCAATTGTCGCATGATCGGGCATAATGCCCCAATCCAGAACAACCGGAGAATAATAAATATGCAATACAGGTTGAGTGATCATGCCAGAAAACGCCTCCAGCAGCGGGGGATCAAGCTGGAGTGGATCAGCGCGGCTTTGGTGTTTCCTGATCAGACTGAAAATGATCCCGAAGATGGCTCGCTGGTTCACGCTCTGAAAGAAATTCCAGAGAAAGGTTTCAAGCGCTTGCGGGTCATTTATAATGAATCCATTGAGCCTGTTACGATCGTGACAGCCTACTTTGAATAGGTTAATACCATGAAAATTGAATTTGATCCAATGGCAGATGCCATGTACATCCAGCTTGCGGAAGGCGAAGTGGCGAAAACCGAAGAAGTCAAACCAGGCATGATGTTTGACTATGACGAGAATGGTAACGTGCTGGGCATCGAAGTTTTGTACGTCAGTAAACGTGCCGAATTACCCATGAAAAAGGCAGCATGACAACATGGCAAACACTCCAATCCCACGTCACCGTACTGTCCCTGTTAAAATCGGTAACATCACCGTCGGCGGCGATGCCCCCGTCGTGCTGCAATCCATGACCAACACCGATACGGCTGATGCGCTGCGTACTGCCATCCAGTGTGCAGAACTTGCCCGTGCTGGTTCCGAACTAGTGCGTATTACCGTCAACAGTATGGAAGCCGCGCAAGCAGTGCCCGTCATCCGTGAGCAACTCGACAAGATGGGCTGCGATGTGCCGCTGATTGGCGATTTCCATTTCAATGGTCACAAGTTGCTGACTGCCGTGCCGGAATGTGCGCAAGCTCTCGCCAAATACCGCATCAACCCCGGCAACGTCGGGCGCGGCAAGAAGCGCGACGAACAATTTGCGCAAATGATCGAATTTGCCTGCCGTTATGACAAGCCAGTACGTATCGGCGTCAACTGGGGGTCACTGGATCAGGAGCTGTTGGCGAAAAAACTCGACGAAAACAACCAGCTTGCCCAGCCACTGGAACTCTACGATGTGATGCATGAAGCGCTGATCGAATCGGCCCTGACTAGTGCCGCCAAGGCTGAGGAATACGGTTTGCCGCATGACCACATTATCCTTTCCTGCAAGCTCAGCGAAGTGCAAGGGCTGGTGCGTGCTTATCGTGATATGGCAAGCCGTTGCGATTATCCGCTGCACCTTGGTTTGACCGAAGCGGGTATGGGCAGCAAGGGGATTGTTTATTCCACTGCTGCGCTGTCGATCCTGTTGCAGGAGGGCATCGGTGATACTATCCGCATTTCCCTGACACCCGAGCCGCACGCCAAGCGCGAGAAAGAAGTCATCGTCGGTCAGGAAATCCTGCAAGCCTTGGGACTGCGTTCCTTCACGCCGCAAGTGGTGGCTTGCCCCGGCTGTGGGCGTACTTCCAGCGATTACTTCCAGCGGCTGGCTGAACAAATCCAGGGCTGGTTGCGTGAACAGATGCCGGTGTGGAAAGACCAGTATCCGGGGGTGGAAAGCATGTCGGTCGCTGTCATGGGTTGTGTGGTCAATGGGCCGGGCGAAAGCAAACACGCTAACATTGGTATCAGCCTGCCGGGCAGCGGTGAAACGCCGGTTGCGCCAGTCTATGAAGACGGGCAGAAAACCGTGACGCTGAAAGGCGACAATATTGCGCAGGAGTTCCAGGCTCTGGTGGAAACTTATGTGCAGCGAACTTACGCATAAAACCAAAGGAGAGTGTTAAATGAAGAAAGTATCCCTGTTGGCAATCGCTGGCTTGTCCCTGCTGGCAAGCAACGTGATGGCTGCCGTCAAAAGCGAAGCCGTATCCTATGAGCACGAAGGTACCAAATACACCGGCTACCTGTATTACGATGATGCCAAAACCGATAAGCGCCCCGGCGTGCTGGTGGTGCATGAATGGTGGGGGCTGAACGACTACGCCAAAAAACGTGCTGAAATGCTGGCGGAACTGGGTTACGTTGCGTTCGCTGCCGACATGTACGGCGATGGCAAAGTCACCGATAAGCCGGAACAGGCCAAGGAATGGATGACGGAAGTCACCTCCGACGTGGACGCATGGCGGGCTACTGCCAATGCCGGTCTGGAGCAACTCAAAAAGAGTGGTAAGGCCGATACGGAAAAGCTGGCGGCAATCGGTTATTGTTTCGGTGGTGGCACGATCCTGCAAATGGCTTACGGCGGCACGGATATTGATGGTGTGGTCAGCTTCCACGGTGCGCTGCCCTCAGCCCCGGATGGTTCGGAAATCAAAACCAAAATCCTCGCTTTCCACGGCAATGCCGATGCGATGGTTCCTCCTGCCACCGTCAACAAGTTCACTGAGCAACTGGATAAAACCAACGCTGATTGGCAGTTTGTCGGCTACGGGAGCGGGGTTCGCCACGGCTTCACCAACCCGGATGCAGGCAAATACGGTATCGACAACCTGAAATATGACGAAAAGGCGGACAAGCGTTCTTGGGCAGAAATGCAGGACTTTTTCGGCGAAATTTTCAAGTAAACCCTGACACTGTTAGCTGGGCGGGTTTTCCGCCCCTGACAGTTCTGCCTTGCGGCTTTCCAGCCACTGGTTGATTTCCGCTTCCGGCTCTAGGAAGTTTTGCAGCGACACAATCTTGTGCAGGAAAAAGTCGTGGAAGAGTTTTTCCTTGTCGCCTTCCATGCCTTTTTTGAACAGGGCATCAGCTTGGGCAAAATCCTTGTTGAAAGCATAATCCAGACTGGCGGCGAAATAGATCAGCAACCGCTGGTTGTCGAGGCCGGAACTCTGCACAAACCGCTTGATGGTTTCCTTGTCACCCGGTTTGAGCGGCATGAAACCGTACATCCACAAACCGGCAGATTTGAGGAATCGTTGCGTGCCTTCGGCATTCTTGTCGGCTTTTTCCAGATTGTACTGGCGGTAGGAAAGCGCATTGGCAAAGTCTTTCTGGTAGAGGTAAGTATCCGCCAGCCCGTAATAGGTGGCGAAATCGGGGGCAATGATGGTGGCGGCCTGCAAGTGCTGCATGGCTTTTGCAAAATTGCCGCTGTAAAGATAGGCGTAACCCAGATTGCTGTTGGCGGTTTCATTTTCCGGGTCTAGCTTGATGGCTTGCTGGAAGGAATTGATGGCACTTTCAAAATCGCCTTCCTGCTGTTGGATGTAGCCCATCGCGACATGGTTCCACGAGTAGTCGGGGTTTTGCTGCATGGATTTCTCGAACCACTGGCGAGCCTGCACCAGCTCGTGCTTGTCGACATAATAAGTCGCCCGCAGGTAGGAAAGCAGGTAGTCATCCGGGAAGTACTCCGACAGGTAATTCAGGCGGGTATTGACCACTTCTGGGAAATAGAACTTTTCCCCCTCCAGTGGCTGGAAAACCTGTGACTTGACCAGTCCATAGGCAGCTTGCATGTTGTTTTTGTCTATCTCTAGTGCTTGTTCATAGGCTTTCTGGGCGGCTTGCCATTCGGTCTTGCCCATGAATTCATCGCCCATTTTGCGGTGGAAATCCGACAGGTTACGGATTTCAGCAACACTGCGGTAATTTTCAAAGTAATCAATGTCAAACGTGTATTTCACGTAGATCATCACTACCACCGCGAACAGGAAGGAAAACAGTGTCCAGTAGGAGAGGAAGAATTTGGCGACATTCCTGACTTTTTCCAGCGGATGCCGGGTGCGAGCCTCCAGATTGTTTTTGAGTGAGGCAAGTTCGGCCTCCAGTTTGCTCATCCGCTCAACAATGTCGTTTTCCTGGCTCATGCGGGTTTCCTGTTCAGCGGTAGGCTTTGGCAAGGTTGTTGAACAGCACCCGACTCATGCCAGTAATGCGCAAGAATTTTTCCAGCTCTTCTGCCATTGAGGATGACTGATACGATTCCTGCATGATCAGCAGCGAGAATCCGGCAGCCGCATTCAGTGCTTGGATAGCCTTGATCAGCTTGTCTTGGTCGTTGCGGTAGGTTTCGCCAAAAATACGTGCCAGTTCCCCCTGAATCAGTGTCATGGCACCTGCCATGAATTCGACCGGCAGTTTGACTTTCACATGCACATCACCAACATGATACAGCTTGGAGGTATAGTCTACACCAAAGTCGCTGGTAAACAGCTCATGCAGCCAGGCAACGTGGGTTTTTTTCAGGGTGTCAATGCGGCCTTCCAGAAAGGGATGGGTTTTGGGGATTTCCTGCAAGCGAGCATAAAAGGTATCGGTGACTTCCTGTAGGCGCTCACTGACATCAGGGTAAACCTGACGCAAGATGTTAATTTTGTCGTCATTTATCCCGGCAAACTGGCGGGCGTAGTAACAGAGGTTTTGCATGCCGATGGGTTGCATGAGCGTCTACTCCTTGGTTGAAACTGTCCTTGTTACGTTATATCTGGGACTCTTCCCTGAATGGGGTATTACCTGAAACAAACAGCAATTTTGTTGTATTTTTGTGCTGTTCAGGTGAATTACTGGAGTTTAGCAGTAGCTGTGCAGAATGCAGATTAATTTCCGATAAAGTTGTGCAGTGTGCCTATGGAGCGGCAAGCAATAAAAAAGCCCAACCTGAGATTGGGCTTCGCGGGACGAGCAGGGATGGTGCTCAATGCTTGTTGATTTTGTCAGCCCATTCGTTGGTAACTCGTTTGGCAGCTTCGCGCCCACCCAAACCAAAGGCAAGTGCTGCGGCCACTGCTACGGAACCGAGGGTGAAACCAAACGCCATGTTGACGATGTTGTCTGCCAACCCCATGGCTTTCAGCCCCATCGCCAGCACCAGCCCCAGGATGGCTATGCGGGCAATGTTGGCGAGACTGCCACTGCTGTATTGTTGCAACTTGTTATAAGCCAGTGTGCTCAGGAAGTAGCCGATAACCAGAATGATGCCACCAATCAGGATGCCGCCGCCAAATTCCAGTACTTTGGCGAAAATAGTGGAAATGATGTCAATGCCCAGTGTATTGACCGCAGCCGTTGCCGCTGCCAGCATGGCAAAAAACATGATGACGCCACCGATCAGCTTGCGCGGGGTAAACGATGGTGTAAACAGCCCTGTCATGCCCAGTTTCTCTGGCAGGCTGTCAACCTGTAAGCCTGCCAGCACCCCATCTAGCAAGGCAATGGCAAACTTGGCAATAAACCAGGTGACAGTCAGGATGATGGCTGCGCCAATGATGTTGGGGATAGCTGCCCACAGTTTGTTGAGCATGTCGGAAGCCGGTTCGGTGATGGAGGGGATGTTCAATACCCCAAGGGCAGAAACCGCAATCGGAATCAGGATGGCAGCAAAGATGAACGCACTGCCCAGCTTAGCAGTTTTCAGGTTGGGGTTACTGGTTTTCAGGGCGATTTGCCGATCCAGCTTGTGCAAGCCCAATCCAGCCAGTTCGGAAACGATTTTGGCAATCATCCAGCCTGCGTAGGCAATGATGCCTGCACCAATGATGTTGGGAATGGCTGTCAGGAATTTGTTTAGCATGTCCTTGAGAGGTGCAAGTACATCGGTCAGGCCGAAGTGTTGCAGTACTGCCATCAGCACGAAAATGGTCAGCAATGCCTTGACCAAGGATGCCAGCGGCGTCGCCAGATGGGTGCGTTCCAGAAAACCGACGTGTCCCAGCAAGCGCTTGAACAGCCCTGCGACGAAACTCACCAGGATTAGACCAATGATCAGGATCAGCAGGCCAATCAGGGCGTGCCCCAGCTTGCCTGATGCAATGGGCCCCAATGCGCTGGTGAGGGGGGATAACAAACCTTCCATAGTGTTACTCCTGTCGATGAAGGGGGTTATTCGATGATGGAAATGTCGATGCGCCGGTTTTTCTGGCGACCTGCTTCGGTGGCATTGCTCTCCAGTGGCAGGGATGCGCCCATGCCCATGATACGGATGCGTTGCCGGTCTATGCCGAGATTGACGAGTGCCAGCCCCACGCTATTGGCACGTAGCAGGGATAGCTGGGCATTGTTGGCGGCTTGCCCTATGTCATCTGAGTGCCCGCGCAGCATGACCTTGATGTTGGGATTTTGATGCAGCAAGGCAGCAACAGCTTTTAATTGCTGTTCTGAGGAAGCGTGCAGGCTGGTCGAGCCGGAGTCGAACTGGATGTTGTCAAATACCAGCGGTGTATTGTGCACCTGTTGGCGTATGGTATCGCGCAGGGCTGGTTCAAAGCCGCTGGGGGCAAGTGTTACGCTGCTGCCGTCAGGCAGGGTATAACTGGGTGGGGCATTTGCCTGTTGCATTGCAGACTGGGTGTCGCTGGTTGCTGCTGCTTGTTGCTGGGCAATTTGCGCCATTTGTAGCCGTGCTGTTTCTGCCTGTTTGAGTACGGCATTTTCAGCTTGCAGTCGTTCGATTTCAGCCTGCATCAGGGCGGTGGGTTGCGTATCGACAGGTATCGCGGCTGGTGTTTCGACAGGTGTTGTACTGGTAACGGTTGTTGTGGTGTCTTCTGCGCCGCTCTGCCAGGAGGCTGACTGGGTTATTGCCGGGATAGTGTTGTTGGAAACAGGAGGTGCGGGCGAAATTAATCCAGTTTGAATACTGGATGTTTTATTGTCGCGCTCAGGTATCAGGCTTGTTTCGGACAGTTTTTGCGGTTGGAGAATATCAGCAGAAGTCGTGTTTTCCTGATTAAGGAACCAATAAAGCAGACTGAATAGCAGCAGGACAATACCGGCTATCGTATATTCCTGCACTGCGCTCAGATCATCTTGATCCATTGAATTTTCTGTCATATTCGCCGTTCCCTTGGCAATCTGTTTCTACCAAGTCTAGACAAATTTTCAGGGATTTTTTTGTTTATTAACTATTTAATTACTAATTATCTTCATTAGTTAATTTTGTCGCGAAACATGAAATAAACTGCCCCCAATAAACATAAACCAGCCCACAGATAATCCAGCTTGAGAGGCTCTTTCAGGTAAAGCAGGCTGAAAGGGACAAAGACACTCAAGGTAATGACTTCCTGAATGATTTTGAGTTGCCCAACACTCAGCACGGTATAACCAATACGGTTGGCGGGGACTTGCAGCAAATACTCAAACAGGGCAATACCCCAGCTTAGCAGGGCAGCAAACAGCCAGGGTTTGTGGTTGAGTTCCTTGAGGTGGGCATACCAGGCAAACGTCATGAAGACATTGCTGCATAACAGTAACAGGATGCTGGTGACAACAGGATGCATGGAACAGATACCTCCGGGACTGGAGGTGCGATTATGCCGTGATCGTCAGGCAACAAAAAGACCGGGTCACGAGTACCCGGCCTCAAGGTTGCAACTGTTTACTATTTGATGGTTACAGTGATTTTGGCAGTTGCTGTGTTACCTTTGCCATCGCTGATGGTGTAGGTAAGGGTTTCGCTACCTGTTTTCTTGCCCGCTTTGTATGAAACCTGTTTCTTGTCAGTCGTAATAGTGGCAGTGCCTTTGGTGGCACGGCTGATGGCAGTGACAGTCAGTGTGTCATTTTCAGGGTCAGAGTCGTTACTGAGAACCGGGATCAACACAGTGGTATTGCGCGTCACGGTAGCACTATCGGCAACGGCACGCGGTGGCTGGTTGACGACTGGTGCTGTGGCGGTGGTGGCAGATGCTGTTGCTGACGCTGCGGTTTCATTGCCGAATGCATCCCGTGCCTTGACCTGGTAGGTGTAGGTGGTGGCAGCCGCCAGACCTGTAGCAGTGAAGGATGGGTTGGCTACCCAGCCGCTGTCTGTACAGCCCGTACCACCGGAAACACAGTCAAAGTAATACTGTACGGATGACACGTCATCGGTAGCCGTCACCGCTGTCATGCTGATGCGCTGGTGGTCAAGGGCAGCAGGCAGACTGGCCCAGTCCATAGGGTTGGGAGTCGGTGGATTGGTGTCGGTATTTTGTGGCAAGGATCCGTTGATGCTGTATCGCCCGATACTGCCGTAATCGTTGTAGCCATAATCCGTGCCAACCGCAGCCCTGCCCACACCTTCCACCGCCAGATAATAGGAGCCTGCCCCGAGAGTAGTACTGATGGCTGCATGGGTATCATCAACAGGCTGGTCAGAGGTAATCAGGTTGCCGAACTGGTCATACAGGGAAAGCTGGATGTCCAGATTGCCGCCACGGGTATTGGCAGCTTCGCGTGCCGGGGTGGCTTGCAGGCTCACCAACCCGCCACTGGTGGAGAAGCTGAAAATATCCACGTCAGTACGTGTGCCGACGATACCTTTGTTGACAGCATTCAGGTTTGCAGGGTCATCCACCAGTGTGGTGGAAATGATGTTGCCACTGGCATCCACCACCAGCGGTGTAGCGGTGGAACGCTGGTCGGCATGGTCATCAACGCGCAGGCTGACCTTGCCAGCAATCAGGGAAATGTCATCCTGGCTCAGGTTGGCATCGGGATATTCCCCTTTGCTCCACTGGCTAACGTTGCGGTTGTAGCCGGTTCCCATGATCGGCCCCCAACTGGTGAAACCCGTACCGTGACCGTTGTAGTAGCCCAGTGTGCTGGTTCCATCATGTGACAGCCCCATGTTGTGCCCCATTTCGTGGGAAGCAGCTTCGGTCACGTAGTCGGCACGTCCACCCCCTAGGTTGTTGTAGTAGACCAGTGCAGGTGAATAGGTGGTGTGGTAATTGCTTTGTCCCCACACGCCCACATAGGCAACCCCGCCAGCAGTGGAGGATGGCATGGCCTGACCGTTGGCATCCACGTTATTGGTAATCAGGATGCGCCCAACCGTGGGGCCAAAGCTGGCAGGTTGTTCCGTGGTGACATCCACATCAAATGGGGCGTAGTCTTCTGCAATCCGCCGCCAGATTTCTGCAATGCGGGCAATTTCCGTATCGTTGAAACTGCCGGGGATATTATCCAGGTCATAGGGCAAGGCATTGAAAGTATTGCCGTTGCTGTTCCAGGCAGTACCGGTGATGGTGTGCCCGTCGAAGTCCAGGTAAATGATCTTGCTGGAGCCAGGTTTGCTGTGCAGCTTGAAAGCATCGGCAGCCGTAATGGCGGCAGTGCCTGCCGTGCCGGAAACACCCGTGATGTCGGCATCCCTGCTGGCTTGCGGCAGATAGGTGTCAGCGTAATAGATGCCACCATCCTTGTCAGCCCGCATGTAAGGGACATCGTGGGAGTGGAAATGAAGGCTGCCCAGTTTGCTCATGGCTGTGTCACGGGCTTGCGGGGGTAATGCCTTCAACTGGTTGCGTAACAGTCCAGGCGGGAGGTCATCCAGTTTGAAAGGGTTGCCAATACCATAAGTGCGTGACTGCGGAGCAGGAGCCGCATGGGTACTGGCGCTACTGATCAGGATGGTGGTAATACAAAGTCCTAACAGGATTTTGCGGTGGATTGAATAGTGCATGTTATCTCCCTTCGCATTTATTGGTAGATGGCGAGCCTGATTATGTTGTTTATCGTACTCTAGTATTGATTAATATTTAATCTGTTTTGACGAATGTTTTTCAGTGCATCAGGTGGTAATCGGCGGAAACCTTCTGCTTCCAGCCCCAGCAGTTTTTCGCCGACGATAATGGGCATCCGGCTGATGTCAATAGTGTGCTGAAGTCCGGTGATGGCGCTTTCCCTATCAGTAGTGGCAGTCGTGGTGGTTGCTGCCACCAGACTGGTGGATGTGCTTTTCCGGGGCTTGCCTCCGCCAGTTTTTTTGCCGCCAGTACTGCTGTTGGTTGTTGTTTTCAGCGGGGTGAAAGTGCTGAGGAAATAACTGTTGGTAATGGCACTGTTGTAGCCATTCAGCCCGGTATTGGGTAAACCGGAAAGGCTTGTTTCATTCAGTGCCCAGCTCAGTTCCTTGTTGGTATTGAACCAGGCAACTGCACGGATGGCTGGGTAGCTCGCTATGATGCGGTTATACATGTCTTGAACCCAAATATCCTTGCTTTGGCTGGCGTCGCTGTCGTTACCATCCTGCCCTTTGGACAGATCAGGCAAATCACCAGGTTCGGCTGAGGCTACTTCAGCGATGACCACGGGTTTGTCAGGGTAGTTGCTGATCAGTTTGACGTAGGTAGAGCTGAATGTTTCATCAAATGTTTTCCAGCGCGAAAATGAAAAGTTGCTGCCCCAGTTGTAACCGTCAATACCTGTCCAGTCGACAACATCGTTGCCGGGGTAATAACGGGTAATGTCGTTAAAGTCGTCTACGTTGACATTATTGGCGCACCAGACCCATTCCACACTGTTATTGACCCCGGCGGCGGTAAACAGGCCATGAATATGCCGCCATGCCGCCTTGAACGTTTCCGGGTCATTGCTCCAAGGATACCAGTTGCCATTGAACTCATGCCCGAAACGCAACAGGATGGTGGGGCGTGAGTCTGAGGGATAACTGTCCCGCCAGTTACGGAAACTGCTGATCCAGCTATTGATGTAGTTGTCTTCAGTGCCAGCAGCGATAGCTGTCAACATGGAGTTGTTGTTGTTACGGTAGGGCATGAGGGTGATCATAGGAGTGCCGCCCCGCGCTGCAATATTGGATGCCTGTATACTGAGGCTGTCCCAGTGATAATCAAAAGTAGTGAACAGGTTGACAACAGCAACGGGTTTTGCGGTAGTGCTGTTGAATTTGTCAATGTCGGATAACGACCAACCGTCATGGTTGATATAGGCTCCTAACATTGTACTGGCATGAGCTGGCAGGGTCAGGGTTGCAAGACAGCAGGCAAAAACAAGGCTTGCATGGTTATTGTTAGCCATTGGGGACAGCTCCTTGTGTTGGGACACTCGTGTTTTGGGATTATTGCGATTCGATCAATTGAAATTTGCCATTCATCATAATTTTTTATTATTTTGATTATGAGCTTATTGATTAGCTTTATGAAAACTGAATGCCGACGTTCGGTTGTTTATGGCAGATGAGTGGTTGGTGCTTGAGGCGATGAATGGCGTTTTTTTCAGGATAAAACGCCAGTTGCTCATGAACAGTGATCCTGCTTACGGTACAGTATCCGCCATTTTGCCTACATCATTCCCCATGCCGCCCACATTGCTGTTAAGGTGATGAAAGCGCTGGCTCATGGAACCCATATCCTGCCCCATAGAGCTGACCTGATGCTGCATGTTGCCCATATCTTGGGTCATGTCGCCCATGTCGGTGGACATGCTGGTAATGCGTACATTCATCAGTGCCATTTGCTCGCGCATCACCGGCATCAGGCGCATGTCCTGTTCCATTGACTGCATGTAAACAGCCATCGTGTCCATACGGTCGGCAACCCGCCCGAAATGTTCATACATGGCGACCATATCCTTGATGACCGTGCGGAATTCTGCGGTCAGCATGTACACGAATTGCAGGTTGGCAAGCACCATGCACCCCAGCAGGATCAACACCACTCGCATGGTGATGTTGGCCTTGTGGTGCTCACGGTCGATGTTTTCCTGTGCGGCTTGTACTTGTGTTTCCAGCGCATTGATGCTGGCGAAGGCTTGTTCAAGTTGGGCTTGCTCTTGCATGGGAAATCACCAGAATGGGTTGATGGAATTGAACATGCGCATGGGAGCCGACATATGGTGTACATCGCTGCGCATTTGCGTGACAGAACCATCCATCACCTGAAAGGAACGACTCATGTCGCTAACGTTATAAGCCATTGCATTCATGCGGTCATTGATTTGCGACACATGCCCGTTCATGCTGCTTACGTTGGTACTCATGGTTCCCATGTTGCCGTAAATGGCATCCATGTCATGCACAATGCCCGGCATCACCGCCACATTCTGGCGCATACTGTCCATGTTGCGGCGCATGGATTCCATGTCATTGGTGATATGGGAAAAATGGGTGTTCATCTGCCCGATGGCATCCGTCAGGCCGGGCAGGTGAAAGGCCAGCAAGGCCACCATCAGCGACATGCTGAACACCAGGGCGGCGAAAGCGATGAAAGAAATCCGGTACAGCAGATTGACCCGCTGCACGGTTTGTTGCTGGCGCTCCTGCTGCATCTGGATGGTTTGTTGCAGGTTAATCAGGGCTTGTGCCAGTTGGCTTTCCTGTTGTGGTGTCATGCAACCGGCTCCTTGGCACGAAACGGTTTGCCAAACACCACAAACAAAATAAAACCAAATAACAGCAATGCAAACACTGTCAAGGTAAGGTTTTCCGCAATGGAGCGGTTGGCGCCACCCAGTAGGTCATCTTCCGGGGCAACCACCAGCAGTTTCCAGCCGCTGGCTTGGTTGGGGAAATCCAGCAGCATGGGCAGGTATTTGTCACCCTGATATTTGAATTCTTGCCCCGGTTTTTCCGCCGTTTGTTCCCGCTGGTAGGCTTCCGTAACCCATGCCTGCGCAGGCATGATCATGGCAAGGGTCGGCAGGCTCTGTGCCGGGTTGGTTCCCGCATTCAGTTGCAGACGGGTGGGGTAGGCTACCAGTTCCTGCTTGCTATTCACAATCAGGGACAGGTCGTGATCACCGAATGCCTGCTCAGTCAGGAAGTCGCTCAAGCCTTGCAGGGTCATGTCAGCCGCCAGTACGCCCGCCAGTTTGCCTTGTGCGTCGAAAAACGGCGTGGAAGCTGTTACGCCAGTCCCTTTGCTGGAGGCAAACGTATAAATGTCTGACCAGTAAACAGCCCCAGCTTTGCCATTTTGTGCCTGACTGTACCAAGGGCGGGTACGGGGATCATACTGGGTGGCGGTTTCCGTATTGGCAAGCGGGGAATAATCCGTCTGACGGTAAATGACCTGTTCCACCGGTGAGCCGCTGCGCCGGTCAATGACTCGTGTGGCCCAGCGTGGCAAACGGTCAGCCTTGATGAAATTGCCCTGGGTGTCTGCAATATAAAGGGCACTGATGTAGGGGTTCAGTTCCAGTTGTTTCCAGAAGATTGGCAACCAGTAGGTGCTGGTATCCGGCAAGGCATTTTGTGCTACACCCCTTGTCAGGACAGCATTCGTTTTGATTTGTGACTCGGTAATGGTCAGCATGTGGGTCGTGCGTTGAGTCACTATCTGCCCGATACCCTCCATCATGCGGGATGCCACATTGGTAGTGGCTGCATCGGTGCGTTGATAAGCACCATTTAATGCAATAAACAGGGTCAGGGTTAATGCGCCTACAAATAGCCAGGCGACAACTTTCCGGGAAAATTTGGGAAATCTCATTGATTTTTGGCTCGCAAGTCAGACAAGCCAATGCTAATGGTTTGGTGGAAATATTCAACAACTTCATAAAAACTGGGCAGCCCAACAAGCTGCCCCAAGCGAGGTGAAATAGACTCAATCCCAAACTTGCAGAAATGACGGGTTAGAAAGCCCAGCCGCCCTTATCCTGCTTCTCTTGCATTTTCTGGCGACGATCTTCCATGCGTTCCTGACGTTGCTGTTGCATTGTCTGGAATTTGGTTGCTTGTTCAGGGGTCAGGATGGCCTGGATACGCTGGTGAGTTTCGTCACGTATGGCATCCATCTTGGCTTTTTGTTCCTGCATGATGGCGTCAACCTGTGTTACTTGGGTTTCATTCAAACCCAGCATTGTTTTCATGCGATCCATGCCCCTGCCACCGAAACCACCGTGGTCAGCGATAGCAGCGGATGCGCCCAATACAGCGATCAGTGAGGTGATGATCAATACTTTTTTCATGTCTGATACTCCTTCAAAGTATTCGTGGTTGTATGTGATGAAGCATTGTTTGCTTCCGACAGGAGTAAGATTACGTGCAGATTGCGCACGAAATTTGCTGCAATTGTGCAAACACTGTGGAAGTACGTGATAATCGCGGCACTACAGCATTACCAGACCACAAGGATCAGAATTTCATGCAAGCCCTGCTTATTGTTGCCCACGGCAGCCGCCGCGCCGAATCCAACGATGAAATCCGTACTCTCGCCAACAAAGTGGAAACCTTGTCGGCTGATGCCTATGGTTTTGTGGGTAGTGCATTTTTGGAGCTGGCGGAACCTTCCATTCCTGACGGTATCCAGCAATGCATTGAGCGGGGAGCGACGCTGGTCACGGTCATGCCGTTTTTCCTGTCAGCGGGGCGTCATGTGGTGACAGACGTGCCGGAAATGGTGCGGGAGAAGCAGCGGGAACATCCGAATGTGCAAATTCGGATGGCTCCCTATCTGGGTGTTTCCAGCCTGATGCCAGATTTGATCCTGCAATCCGCCGCTAGTGCTTGTCACTGTACGGGGGGGGATTGCACTTATCCTGCCTGTATCAGGGGCTGAGGTAACTCCAGCCTTTTTCCTGCAATTCCATCAACCGCGCAATCCCGGCGGGTACAGTTTCCACACCTTCCAGCAGGGTGGGGCGTTTGCCATCGGTACGTTCAATGGTATCCAGTGTATTGCCACAAGCGGTAAACACCACATTCTGCATCATCAGGCTTTCGATGCGGTCAGTGTATTTGCTTTTGTCGGTCAGCAGCCAAATACCAGGGCCATAAGCGATGACTTCAATCTCGATATTATCCATACCGAAGTGTTTTTGCAGGTTGACGATGTTGGAAAGGACATGGCTTTGCAGCTCTTCATCCTTTTTGTTGACCTGTATAACCAGACGACGCATCTCGTTTGTCGTGGTTTCAGCGGTTGGCTGTTTGGCTGCTTCTGTTGCATAAACAGGTGACAAACAGGTCGCAGACAACACTGTTGCCAACAGGGTGACGGGCAAAAAACGGCTATATTTCATGATTTAACTTCCTCCTTAACATCGGCAACTATAACAGGAGGAACAAACGACAGGCTTGAGAAAAAGCAAGCAACAAGCAATAAGGCAGGTGAATGATGAGCGGTGAAGAGGGGACACACTCCAGGAAGTCGTGGAAAACTTCGACCTTGAACCAGGGGTTCAAGTGGGTGCGTTGAAGGGTTTTCAGGCTTACCGTCTTGCGGTCATGCACACCAAACCATTACGAACGCTCCCGGGGTAAGAAATTAGGCTCAAGGATTTTACCCGCTTTCTCTCGAGTACCCCAGAGGTGCCCTTGGAATCCATACTATTACATTTACAGGCGCGGGGGAAGAATTGACAATCGGTCAGGCTTTGTGCTTCTCCAGCACGGCATCAATACGCCCCTGCAACGTTTGCAGTTGTTCCAGGGTATGGTTGTCGGAAGTGGCAGACTGACCGTTTTGCATCAGTTCATTGGCAAGGTTGAGTGCCACCATCACCGCGATACGGTCAGTACCCAGTACCTTGCCAGAATCACGCACCCTGCGCATCTCACGGTCAACCCGGCGGGCAGAGGCTAGCAAGGCTTCCTGTTCACCCTCTGGGCAAGCCACCATATAATCCTTGTCGAGAATGCGGACAGTTACGGGTCGAACGTTTTTATCCATCGCTGTCAAGCCCCTGTCGGTGGTTGTTGTTTGAGCCGCTGAATCAGGGCTTCAAGCTGGCTACCTGCTTTGGCATTGCGACTGCGCAAGTCATTGCACTCTTCCAGCAACGATTTTTCGCGCTTTTTCAGGTCGCCGTTTTCAATGCTTAGTTTTTCCACAAGCCCAAGCAGACGCTCCATCCGTTCTTCGATGGCAACAAGCTGGGTTGTCAGTGTGATGTCAGGGGTTTGTGCATTCATGCAATAATGGTAGTAAAGAGTGCGAAACAAGGTCAATCATCTCATAATAACCTTTTGTCATGGAGAGCAAAGTTTTGAACGACGAATTGCCCGATTATGCAGCCCTGGAGCGGGCGTTGGGACGTGTGGAAAATGATGTTTCCGCCGCTGAAATTCACGGCGTGTGTTGCGGGATGCTGGTGGTGGATCAGGCAAGCTCGCAAGATGTGTGGCTAGGGCATGTGTTGCAGGGCGATCCGCAGAATTTTCACTTTCAGGAAGTGCGTACATTGCTACGCCAGTTATTTATTGTTACCCGCCAGCAAATGAACGACAGCGGCATGGGCTTTGAGTTGTTCCTGCCCGATGATGACGATCTGGAAGCGCAAGTGGAAGCCATGCAGGAGTGGTGTCAGGGCTTTAGTTACGGTCTGGCTGCGGCTGGCATCCGTGATATGAAAAAACTGCCCACCGATTCGCGTGAATGGGCAGAGGATGTGGTTCGTATTGGCAGTTCCGGTGAGCTGGACTTGGACAACGAGGAAGAATCCGAAAATGCCCTTGCCGAAATTCTTGAATACCTGCGGGTCGGGGTGTTAATGATGGTGGAAGAAATGCAGCCGATGAAAGCAGCGCCACAAGTGCATTGAGGGTTGAACATGGAAAAACCGGTCATACCGAAAGAAGAATTCGCCGCCCGCCGTCGCCGTCTGCTGGATCGGTTGGGCAAGGATGCGATTGCCGTTGTGCCCTCTGGTGGGTTGAAAGTGCGTAACCGCGATGCGGAATACCCGTTCCGTCAGGATAGCGATTTCCATTACCTGACTGGCTTCAACGAGCCGGAAGCGGTCGCAGTGTTTGTGCCGGGGCGTGAGCAGGGCGAATACGTGCTGTTTTGCCGCGAAAAAGACCCGCAGGCAGAGCGCTGGTCAGGCTTGCGTGCCGGAACGGCAGGTGTGAAGCATTTGCACGGTGCAGACGATGCCCACCCGATCAGTGACCTCAACAAGCTGATGCCGCAACTGCTGACCGGGCGTGATCAGGTACATTACGATCTTGGTGCAAATGCCGGTTTTGACCAGCGCATGTTGGGCTGGATCAACCACTTGCGGGCAAAAGCGCGTGCCGGTATCCGCGCCCCGCACGTAATCGTGATGCTTGACCGCATCCTGCATGAGATGCGTCTGTTTAAGTCATCCGCAGAAATTGCTGTCATGCGTCATGCTGCACAGGTTTCCGCTCGTGCTCATACCCGCGCCATGCAGGTTTGTCAGCCGGGCAAATACGAGTACGAAATCGAAGCCGAATTCCTGCACGAATTCCGCCGCGAACGCATGGAGCTTGCCTACACCACCATCGTTGGGGGCGGCAAGAATGCCTGCATCCTGCATTACATCGAAAACAACGAGGAATTGCGCGACGGGGATCTGCTGCTGATTGACGCGGGTGCAGAATACGAATGCTATGCCGCCGATATTACCCGCACCTTCCCGGTCAGTGGCACATTCAGCCCGGAACAACGCGCTCTGTATCAAGTGGTGCTGGATGCGCAAAAAGCTGCCATAGATCAAGCCCGTCCCGGCAAAACGTGGGATGATCCGCATCAAGCGGCAGTAAAAGTGTTGGCGCAGGGTCTGCTGGATTTGGGCATTTTCACTGGCACACTCGAAGAGGTGCTGAAAAAGCCGGAAGTCACCGCCGGTGAACCGGAACAGGAAGAGCCTTACCGCCAGTTTTATATGCACAAGACTGGCCACTGGCTGGGGATGGATGTGCATGATGTGGGCGATTACAAGATTGGTGATGCGTGGCGCACGCTGGAACCGGGCATGGTGCTGACGGTTGAGCCGGGGCTGTACATTTCCCCCGCTGACAACGTTGACCCCAAATGGTGGAACATCGGCATCCGTATTGAGGATGATGTGCTGATTACCGCCGATGGTAACGAAGTGCTGACCCGTGATGTGGTGAAAGAGATTGCTGATATTGAGGCGTTGATGGCGCAATAATTGCGCAGTTTGCATCAAGATGGACTATGTTGGCGCATACTTTGTATTAAAGTGGGCTATTCTGGCGCAATAACCAGGTTGTTACTGTTTCTATGGGTAATCCATCCACTTTGCTGAGCGGGTCGGCAACGAGGATTAGCCCCGGTTTGTGCAGTTGTGTGCCGAAGTGTTCAAGTGCATGAAGTTCACGTTGGCGGGTTTTCGCGTCTTCCAGTGTGTAGCTCACCTGATATAGGGTTTGCCCGTCGAAGAAATCCACCTCACAAGTGTCACGTACATAGCTCAGGCTGGTGGGGGTGCGGCGGTTGAGTTCGATAAACACCAGATTTTCCAATGCCTGCCCCAGGTTGCGGGTGGGTTTGGTGGCGGTTTGCAGGAAGCCGTTGTCGAGTGCATAGAGCTTTTTTTGTGACTTGATGCGTTCCTTGGGTTTGTGGTGGAAACGGTCAATGCGTTTGAGCAGGAATGTTTCCTCGAAATAACCCAGATAGTCACGGATGGTTTTGTCACTGACGCCGAACGTCTGGCTCAATGTGGTGTAATTGATTTCGCGGGTGGCGTTGGTCATTAGGTAAAAAAACAGGTGTTCCAGCGTGGCAGCATTGCGTATCTGGTGGCGTGGCACGATGTCCTGATAGAGGATGTTTTGCGCATAACTGAGTGAAATCGCTTGGCGGATGGCGGGGGTGGGGGCGGTAAAGACTTCAAAGAATCCACCCCATTGCAGATAGTGATCAAAGGCTTGCAGGATGGCGATACGGTGCTGGCTGCGGCTGAGCTCGTCGTGATGGGGTATTTGCAGATAGCGCAGGTATTCGCTGAAAGAAAACGTATCCAGATGGATGTTCAAGCTGCGCCCGCTCAGCAAGGTATTGAGGCATCTCCTTATACACAAGTCGCCAAACTACTGTAAACTTAGCCATTTTTGCCGATGAACTGGTCATCCACCGAACTTAACG
>ERZ761609.155-NODE-155-length-93889-cov-11.334783_pt1 | contig 93889 bp, 74 predicted proteins | sample MGYA00511163_ERZ761609 | MGnify/ENA primary metagenome ERZ761609 (study PRJEB28899, sample SAMN02445070) | bioreactor sludge metagenome | biome: EBPR sludge | place: Australia: Brisbane, Thorneside Wastewater Treatment Plant | collected 2011-12-16 ...
CTTGCGGCCTCACGGTCCCAAACCGTGCGCACTACCAGGCTGTGCTACGCCCCGTGTTTCATCTAAGAAACGGTTCCAAGTGTCGAATTTTACAGGCGAAAAATCGATTGGTCAAGTCAAAGCCCGATAAAATCGAGTAAATATCGAATAAATGTCGCAGTGGCCTTCGCTCGATGACTGATTTGGCTTTTTTCCGAGTCGGGCAATTCCCCGAACGTGCGGGTAAGGCCGTTCGGAATGAAGATCGGGTCATAGCCAAATCCGTTGCCGCCGCGCGGTTCGAACGCGATCACGCCTTCACATTCACCTCGTGACAGATGGATCACCTCACCGCTCGGCCGTGCAAGGGCTATCACGCTTACGAATCGAGCGCGACGGTCGCCGCCGCCGACGGCTTTGATGGAATCAAGCAGCAAGGACATTTTCGCATCGTAGTTTGCTGATGCACCGCCAAATCGGGCCGACCTTACGCCGGGCAGGCCACCAAGAGCCGCGACCTCCAGACCAGAATCGTCGGCAGCGGTAAGAATGCCCGATCGCTTTGCGTATTCTGCAGCTTTTAATGAGGCATTTTCCTCAAATGTCGTGCCCGATTCTTCGACATCACCTATTTCAGGAAAGTCATCAAGACTTCGCAATATGACCGGGGCCTTTTGCAGAAGTTCGCGGAATTCGCGCGTCTTTCCCGAATTTCGTGTTGCGATCAAGAGTTCCGTTTTCGACATTTCCTTCTTTTTACGATACCGCACGAATTCGTGCAAATCTGTGTGTACAGGCGGGTTCAGGGCATCGATCGGCGATGCGGCGATCATTATTTTATTGCATCAACACCTCGGAAAGAGTTATAAATTATATAGGAGGCTTTCTCCTGCATACCGACTTCACCCGCCCGATCCGAAAGGAGTTTCTTTGGCATCTTTCTCTTCACAAATACAAGCGCCTTTTGCCGACACCGTCTATACGGACGAACTCCTCGAGGGTCTCGGTTCACGTTACAGCGGCGGCGATCCGGCCGATCTTTTGTTCGATCTCGGTGCCTGGTCCGCCGGGCTTGAGAGTTTCTTGAACGTTTACGATCGTTCGATCTCGGATTCGGACCGCATACGATCAGTAACGAAGGACCGGCTTTCAGAATTCAGACTGACGCATTCCGCTCTTGCGAGGATCGCCGATCTGCTTCGCCTTGCACGAAAACTGGATCGCGAGTCGGCCGTTCGATTGATGCGAGCAGGCCCGAAGGACCTGGACGAACAGTCATCGGCGATCGAAGAATGCCTTTCCCTGAACTCAGCTTTGATCAAGAGCAGCGGGCTAGGTTACGCCGAATGGAAAGCCTGGCGATCGCTGCTTGCAGATCGGCTTAGATCGGGGCCAATTTCAATAAAGCTCGAAAATGCGTCCTACTCGCTTGGAGCAGTCAGTTTGCCGCCCGAGCTCCGGAATGTCTCCGGTAATGCCGAACTTGCATTCGCCGATCGTTCGGCTATTGCGGGTGTGACCTCAAGGCTCGGCCGCATCCTCAGGACGCTCAAGATCGTCGGCAGAATGCTCGACGAAGATGAACCGCTCAAACCATCTATATTGTTGTTCTGCAGTATATTTGAGCAAACACGCGGACTCATTGACCACATCGATATCAGCTTATCGAGATTTCCCAATGAGGAATCGGAGCTGTTCGCACTTCTCGACGGCGCGTCATACATGGCCTCGCTCGAACTCAAAAAGGCATACTTCCAGGAACTGACCGGCATTGTTGGGCTGCGGCCTGCGCCTTCGGTTTACGCACGCGTCGAGACGGCTCATGCCCTTCTGAACGATAGCTTTCAGCAAATACTCACCGGTTTTGCGAAGATCATCAGGCCCGGTGTCGAAACGGCCGAGCTGTTCCCTGAATTTTCGCGGAAACTCACCGAATCGTTGACCCTGCGGACAGGCCTTGCAGCGGTATTAAAGGCCGTCCAGGCTGCTGAGTCTTCTCCGGAGACAAAATCCATCGAGCATCTTCGCGGCGTACTCGGCATCTTTCTCGGCGAAAATCTCGGTTTTCTCTTTTATAAGGATCGGGAAGCCTTTGAGCGATTTTGCGAAGAGGTACATGCCGTCGATGAAAAGAAAGAACTTGTTCCGATCCTGCATCGATTCGCCGCCTACGCCGAGACCCTCTTCAGGCAGGTCAACATGCGCGCCGTCCTGATCAACCACCCATTCGAAATACCGAGCTGATCACTGTGAACGCAGCGTGCCAAGCGGTTTGCGGAACAGCACGTCAAAGCTCGAAATTACGCCGACGACCAACACGACCGCGGCGGTTGCCGCTATTCCGGCCAGTGAAAGGACCGGATCGAATTCCCAATCTATATTCAGAATGTAGCGGCTGACCGCAAAGGATAATACAGCGGCGAAACCGGCTCCGATAAATCCGGCAAGCAGCCCGAGGATCCCGTATTCCGCAACGAGGATGGCCGACAGCGTCCCGCGTTTTGCCCCGAGAGTTTTGAGTATCGCGTTCTCATATACCCTCTGAGATTTTGTCAAAGCGATCGAACCGATGAGAATGAGTATACCGCTCAGGATGACAAAGCTCCCGACGAATGAGATCGCAAGAACGAAATTGTTGACCAGCCGCTGAACCGTCGCGACAATATCCGCGACGTCGAAGATCTGCACGTTAGGGTATTCGCCGATGACCTCGCGTTGGAGCCTCTGACGTTCGGTCGCCCCGACGCGGCTCAAAACGGTCGCAGCATAGCTTTGCGGCGCTTTTTCAAGCACACCGGGCCGGAAGACGAAAATAAAAGCTGTGCGCGTATTCCTTAGGTCGAGTTTGCGAATGTTGGCGACCCGAACCGTTACCTTGCGGCCCGAAATATCAAACGTTATGGAATCGCCCGGCACCACCTTCAAGCGCTCGGCCATCTCATCCTGTACGGAAACCTCAGGTATCTCAGACGGTTCACCCGCCGGCCACCATCGACCGGCGACGACCGTTTCATTTTGATCCAACGCCTGACGATATGTTACGGCAAACTCACGGCCGATCTGACCCTGCATTTGCCGGACCTCACGCTGTTGAAAATCCAGCGGCTTACCGTTTACGAACGCGATGCGGGCGCGAACGGTCGGTGTCGTTTCCGGCTTTTCGCCGATCCGTTTCTCGATCAAGGCTGCCAATTGGTCGATCTGGCTCTTCTGAACGTCGATGAAAAAAAGCGTGGGTAACCGCTGATTGCGCGTGAAATCGAATTCACGAACAAGATTGGTCTGGAGCGATTGCACGGCAAGTACGACAAATGCGCCAAGACCGACAGCAAGCAGAATGATCCGGGTCTGATTCCCGGGGCGATAAAGCGAATTGATCGCCTGTTTTAGAGCGAAGTTTCCCATCGGCCGCATCGATCGCAGTATCCGGGTGAGTATTACCGCCGATACATACAGCACGGCCGACGTGGCTCCGAGGCCGATAAGAAAAAAAGCTCCGACGGTCAGAGAACCGGCTTGCCATGCGGCGAGAACCAAAAGGCCGAGCAAGCTCAAAGCTCCGAAAAGCCATTTGGTCTTATCAAGCCGCCTCAGGCTTTCGTTGTTCTCGTCACGGAGCAGGAGCTTTGGCTTGATATTCCTCACCTGAAGAAGCGGCAGAGCCGAAAATAACATCGAGATCAAAACGCCCAAAACAATGCCCTGTGCCGCGGTCGAACTACCGACAGCGTATGACATTCGGTCGGGCAGATCCGCCGCGAACTGCGATCTGACGAACCAAAGGCCGGCCTGTGCCAATACAACGCCGAAAAGACTGCCGATAAGCCCGAGAGTGAGTATCTGGAGAAGATAGACCGCGATTATCCGGTTGCCGCCAGCACCAAGGCATTTAAGCACAGCGACCGACTTACGCTTCTGCTCGACAAAGGCACGCGAAACATTCCATACGCCTACGCCGCCCAACACCAAGATCAGAAGGCCCGTCAGAGCCAGATAGTTTTCTGTCCGCGAAAACTGTTCACCAAGTCTTTCTTGAGTCTCGCGATATGATTGAACCGTAACTGTCGTTCCTTTCAAGGATTCACGAAGGCGCGTCACCAATGGTGTCGGATTCTCAGACGTTCGGTAGAGTATGCGGTGACGGACACGGCTCGCATTTCTTGTAATGCCGGCGTCGTCGAACGCCCGCTTCTCGACGAAAACACGGGCACCAAGCCGGAATCCGCCAGTTCCGCCGGGTTCCTCGTCAAAGCTCCCGCGGATCTCGAATTCGCCTTCGCCGATCTTGATCCGGTCGCCTACCTTTACCTTCAGATCTTCGAGCAATATCTTCGCGACCAGAGCTCCGTTGCCCTCGAGCAAGCGGTGATCGAACGGCTCGCCGTTATCGAGTTCGAAGCTGCCGACCAGCGGAAACGGGGGTTCGATGCCTTTAAGTTCCACGAGGCGCAGATTCTCGTTCGTCGGGTCGATCGGCCGCGCCATTGACGACGTGGTGATCGCCTCGTTACGTGCTTCAACGATGCCAGACGCGGTGATGACGTCCTCGATCTTTTCGATGTCGGCGGGCGAAAAGTCATTTGTCGAACTCACTTCGATATCTGCCGTCATCAATGCACGGGCATCCGTACCGACCGCTTTGGTGACATTCTGGATCAACGATCGAAGGGCGACCACCGACCCGACACCGAGTGCGATGCAGAGAAAAAAGAACAACAGCCGCCGCCACGATGAACGGATCTCGCGGGCGGTAAGATTTATTATGAAATTCATCCGTTGATCGTGTCGCTGACCACGCGTCCATCCTTGAGGACGATCTGCCTTTGGGCGTTGGCTGCCAGAGCCTGGTCGTGAGTGACAAGGACGAGCGTGACGTCGTTCTGGCGGTGGAGGTCGGTCATCAATTCAAAAATGTGCTGGCCGTTCTTGGAGTCGAGGTTCCCGGTCGGTTCGTCCGCCAGGAGGATCTTTGGCCGGTTCGCAAAAGCACGAGCGATCGCAACACGCTGCTGCTCGCCGCCTGAGAGTTCGGTCGGATAATGATGCCCGCGATTTGTCAGGTCGACGTCTTCGAGCAATCGGCTCGCCCTTTCTTTGGCGTCTTTTGCTCCGCGGATCTCCATCGGGATCAGAACATTCTCAAACGCGGTGAGACTTGGTATGAGGTGGAACGACTGAAAAACGAACCCGATCTTTTCGCTTCTGATCGCGGCGAGCCCATCTTCGCTCATTGTCGTGATCTCGTCGTCGTCGATCGCAATAGTTCCCGAACTTGGTGAGTCTAGACCAGCAAGCAGGCCGAGAAGCGTCGATTTTCCGCTGCCCGACGCACCCGTTAGGGCGACGAACTGGCCATCGGGTATTTCGAGCGAAACGTCCGAAAGTATCGTCAGGTCCTCGGTTCCTGACCTGACCGTTTTGGTCACATTTCTTAGATGGATCATAATGTGCTGCTCAGCAAAATGTTACTCTTGAATCGTGATTCGTCCGGGTCGAAAATGCAAACGCCCGCAATCGCGGACAAGCGCGGTCGCGCTGTCGCGTGGGCCTCGGCAGCAGATATTTGCATGATAGGTCATTAAAATTGCATCCAAATCGCACATTCGTTCGTAAAAACACTTTCAGCCATGCGTCCTATTATTCGATTTACGGCAATAATAAGTTTCAGCTTTCTCGCGGCCCTTTTCTCGGCGTGCGGGTCAGGGGCGGGCGATCCCGCTGCCGTTCAGGATCTTGACCGTCCGCTCGTCCTGCCTGAGATCACCGCCTCGAAGCCAAAGATAGTGGCATTCGGCGACAGCCTTACGGCCGGATTCGGCCTGGCTGAGCCAGAATCTTATCCGTACCTCTTACAGGAGAAGTTACGTTCCGAGGGATTCGATTACGAGGTCATCAATGCGGGCGTTTCGGGCGATACAAGCCTCGGCGGCCTAGAGCGAGCCGACTGGGTATTGGAGCAGGAACGGGTCGAGATATTGATCCTCGAACTTGGCGCAAACGACCTGCTTCGCGGAATGCCGGTCGATCGGATGAAGAAGAATCTCGCAACGATCATTGAAAAGGCCCAGGCTAAGAATGTAAAGGTCTTGCTTTGCGGAATGGTCGCTCCGCCCGCTATGGGATCGGATTACGAAAGAGATTTTCGAAATGCATTTCCCGATCTTGCCGATAAGTATAAGGTCGCCTTTCTTCCATTTCTGTTGGAAGGAATAGCGCTCAAGAAAGAACTCAATCAGGCTGACGGTATCCATCCGAACGCAGAAGGAACGCGATTGATGACTGAAAATATTTACCGTGAACTAAAGCCACTTCTGGTTCGAAGCAATTGAAAACTAATTTACGAGCAATGGGAAACATGAAAAATTTAATCGGACTCTTTATCGTCCTCGCGCTTTCAGTTAGCTCAGCAGTATCGCAGGATACACCTGCTGTACCTTCTTCTCTCAAAAACGCTGTACCTTTGTTAGATCAGGCAGGGTCTGAAAAAGTCTCGGTCGATAAACAGGAAACCGATTCCGCGGCAGCACCGACGCAGACCTATTCCATTTATACTCGACCAAACGCAGAAAAGAGGTTCAAGCGGTACATGAACAGTACGTTCGGGCCATTTGCATTCACAGGCGTCGCTGTTGGAGCAGGATTTGCGACAGCGACGAACAGCCCCGAAGAGTGGGGCGGCCAGTGGAAAGGCTTTGGCCGAAGGTTCGCTTCGAGCCTTGGCCGTAATACGATCAAAAATAGCGTTATTTACGGATTGGACGAAGCAATGAAGCTCGACGGACACTATTATCGAAGCGAGAAACGTGACGTTGGCTCCAGGCTGAAAAACGCAGTCGTTTCAACCTTTACCGCGCGGAAACCGAACGGCAAACGTGTTCTCGGGGTTCCGAGATTGGCCGGCGTGTATGCCTCGAACATGATCGCCGAAACTTGGTATCCCGGCGAATACAACTGGAAACGCGGGGTCCGCGGCGGCACAGCAAATCTCGGATTCAATGTCGTCCTGAATTTATTCAGGGAATTCGTCTGGAAAAAATAGGCATTCAAAAACGCGCGATCGGGCCGAGATCTGTTGACTGATCTTCTGACCCGGGGTAGCGTTTTGGATATGAACGTCACACATCTGGAATGCGCTTTATGCGGGCTTCGCCACGAGGCCCGCTCTCTTCAAAACCTCTGCCGGGAATGCGGGAAACCGCTGCTTGTAAGATACAACCTCGCCGCGGCCTCTCAGACATTGAAAAAGGAGCATCTCGCCGAGCGCGAATCATCGCTTTGGCGCTACCGTGAGGTCTTACCTGTAAGCGATTGGGACAACATAGTCTCTTTCGGCGAAGGCTGGACGCCGCTGCTCTCGGCCGTGCGTGTTGCAGAATCTCTGACGGTTCCGGTCGATCTCTATATAAAGGATGAAGGCCAGAACCCGACCCAATCATTCAAAGCACGCGGGATGACGGCTGCGATCTCGATGGCAAAGGAACTTGGCGTCAGGAAGGTCGCCGTGCCATCGGCCGGCAATGCCGCAGGGGCGATGGCCGCTTACGCGGCGCGGGCCGGAATGGAGGCGTTCATCTTTATGCCGGCTGATACCCCGCGTGCAAACGTCGTCGAATGCGAGCAGACCGGTGCGAACGTGACGTTGGTCGACGGCCTTATCACCGACTGCGGCAGGATCGTCGCTGAGCGAAAAGAGGCAGAGGGCTGGTTCGATGTTTCGACGTTAAAAGAGCCCTACCGAGTCGAAGGCAAAAAGACGATGGGCTATGAGCTTGCGGAACAATTCAATTGGGAACTGCCTGACGTCATTCTTTATCCGACAGGCGGCGGTACAGGCCTGATCGGGATGTGGAAGGCCTTCGATGAGATGGAGGAAATGGGATGGATCGGTCCGAAGCGGCCACGGATGGTCAGTGTCCAATCCGAAACGTGTGCCCCGATCGTCCGCGCCTTCCATGCAGGTGAACGCTTTGCCGACGAATTCGAAAACGCCGCGACGGTCGCGTCCGGACTCCGTGTGCCAAAAGCCATCGGCGATTTTCTGATCCTTGATGCGATACGTGCCTCCGGCGGGACCGCGGTCTCGGTCACAGATGATGAATTGGTCGCCGCCGTCAAAGAGATCGGAGCACTGACGGGCATTTTCACTGCCCCCGAAGGCGCCGCGTGTTTGCCCGCACTGAGACACTTGATAGAAAGAGGCTTTGTGGCCGGCGGTGAAAAAGTGGTCCTCTTCAACACCGGCGCGGGTGTGAAATATCTCGAATGTTTTTAGATTTCCGAATTCTGTTCCTCCAAGGATTTTTCTTACGTGCCCTGATCACCGAGATGGTTGTATCGTAAGCTCATTGCTTACCGAATTTCGGCCCTTTTATTTTGAAAGACTAAGACTCTTGATAAAAATACGGCATTGACGGTGGGCGCAGGTCGCGGTGACGGCCGTCGCGTAGCGGTATTGCTTTCGGGCAGCGGTGCTAATCTTGTGCTCACCTCGCGGACCGAAAGCGAGTTGCTGGAGCTTGACTAAAAGTTGATTGGACTACGGAACGGCAGTATTTCAGCTGTTACTCTGATGCATCCAACGAGATCGACTCGAAAAAGCTTGTCGCCTCGGCTGTCGAAAAGTTCCCCTCGATGGATTACTTGATCAATGCTGTCGGCGGCCCTGTCCTGAAGCCCTTTGCCAAGCTGATGGCAGGTGAAATTAAAATGCTTTTCAATGCCGATCTGCGCACCGAGCTTCTTCGCCGCAACACACGAAGGCGAAGGTGTTATGGTCGAAGTCTCCCTGATCCACTGATCTCACCAGCTTGTCTAAATAAAAAACCGCAAAAGAACTTTCGATCGTCGCGACAAACATCACCTAAGTAAAGACCGATCCTTAACCGCGGCGCCCGCGAATACGGTCAACGATCAATGCAGCGACCACAAAAGCAATAAAATAACAATAGTCGTCCAGATCATTCCGTTCTCGGTTTCGTCCAATAAACTGGTTGATGAAATCTGTACACTTTCTGACTACGCAACCAAAAATTGCAGCGGGTGTGCGAAAATTGCCGTGCCCGGACCTCACCCGTGAACCCTCCGTTTTATTTCACCTTCGAACAAAGATCCGTGTTATGCTACCCGGATAAAAGCGACAAAACTTTCTTGGGGGACTGCTATATGATGTCTACTTTCAAGCGTTTTGGCTTGATGAGGTTAAGAGCCTTTAGCTTCATCATCATTTTTTCGTGTTCCGGCACTCCCGTCTTCGCATCTTTTACACTGGATCCGACATTCGGAAGCGGTGGAAAGGTCACGATCTCGTTTCCCGATTCATCCACCACTTATAACTCCGGCGCTTTGAGGGTTTTTGTTCAGCCTAACAACAGGATATTAGTCGGCGGCACATTCACAAACCGAACACCTGACGGGGCGTTGACCGGGATCGCCTGGGTCGGATATACGCCGGGTGGATCCCTCGATCCGGGTTACGGTTCGGGAGGAAAGATCACCGATTGGCGGTCAGACGCCTTTACAAACTTTCGGGATGCACTGATGTACGCGGATGGATCGACGTTGCGAATGTCGCAGGTTTTCAGGCTGCCCGTCGGATCCAGCACAGTTTCAGCAGTCCGTCTCTCGCCAAACGGGGTGATAGACAGTCTCTTTGCCTCTAACGTGAGTATTGGCCCATGCTGCTTTGGTTTTTTTTCAGCGCGGCCGGAACAGATCGCGGTGAGGGGTGACGGGAAAATTCTCGCTCTTATGACCGACCAAGGTGAGTATTTTCTTTATCGTCTAAATCCGGACGGCACCCGCGACTCTAGTTTCGGGAACAACGGCGTTGTTGCGATCGTGTTTAACAAGGTATCGTCGCCGTCGATTGTCCAGATGCTCACGTTTGACAACGGCAAGATCCTCATTGTCGGCAATGACCCTAGTTCCAATTTCAGCAATTTTTTCATGACCCGCTTGACGGAAACGGGAAGCCGAGACAAGACGTTCGGGCACGTTGGCTCTCTCCGTGTCCCCTTCGGCCCGGGACTGACAGGTACCGTTCGCGCAGTAGCTGCGCAATCGGATGGCAATATACTTCTATCCGGCAGCGTCGTAGGCCCTGATACGGACGTGTGGATGGCTCGTTTCAGGCCAAACGGCAGGCTCGATTCGACGTTCGGGAGCAGCGGCATCGCAATTAATGATTTCGCGCCGGGCGACGTGGACTTTGCCAGCTCGGTACTGGTTTCGGCAGATGGCAAGATCCGAATTGCCGGCCAGCTCGGCCAGACATCTGCTGCAACTTTTCTTTTAGCGCGGTTTTCTTCGACCGGATCTCTCGAGGACCAAACAAACTTCGCATTTTCAACAGGTCAATTCGCTACGGCCTCCGATCTTGCGTTGCAGGCGGATGGTAAAGTTGTGGTGGCTGGCCAGGCAAGAAACCCAGATATTGCTATAAATGGGAATGTTTTTGCCGTAGCGAGACTGACTGAATAAGCTTCCATTTCGCTTTCGCAAGATTATTACTTCTGCAAAAAAATGGTTGCGATTCAAGAAACCCGTATTTTAGCGATAATTTCAGTCGCGGCAAAGGCAAAGGGGACACTAAGGCCGTAGTGAAGTCCATCGAGTCTTTTCAATGAGGGCCAGGAAACAAAAACGGAGCGGTCGCCCGCTCCGCAGTGTTCCCAGTCAATACTCGTCCGCTCATTTAGATCATTGCTGATCGTGCCTGAGCCGCTCTTGCCGCTCCAATTGCGGTCTTTACGTCCTTTTCTTCCTCTGGCGGCGGCAGCACCGCCGGCATGCCTAAAGAGTCGATCCATAGCTCGCGACACCAGCCTTTTGTGTGAAAGAGGTGCTCGCTTTCCTGTTCGTGAACTTCATCATAAGCCTGGCTCAGAATTTTCTTAGCTTCACCGGTTTCCTTTTTTGCAAGTTCCCCGATTAAGTCCCAATTCATGTGATCCTTGCTCTCGGCAAGAATTACACACTCTGCGGCAACCAGCTCGGCGGCTTTTTTCGTTCCATTGGCTTTCGCCATTTCCATTGCTTTGTTCAGCGATTCGCCAATATGTCTTACTACAACACGGCCCGGGGTCTCTTTCGAAGTCTCAAGACCCAACTGTTCGCACACATCCTCGATTATCTGTACATGTTTCTTGGTTTGTTCAAGATACTCTTCCCACTCCTTCTTCAGATCTGCATTGACCGCGCAGCTAATTGCGGTTCGATAGATCTCAACGCCGCCCAATTCTGTTTCCAGTGCCTGATACAGTAACTCATTTCGTTGCTCTTTGTTCATAATTATTCCCTTGTTCCTCAAATATCAGGATCATAAATCCTGAACGATTAGTATCGATTCGATACACAATTCACTTCCTGCCAGGTTGGGGTGCAATCGTTGTGCCACGGCCGAGCGATTTGAACCGTTGCTTTGCTGGTCAGAATGCACGAAGTCTGGTAAAATTCCGTTCTTTAACTGCAAAATCAAAGAAATAATGTTCAGCGATAACTTCAGAAGAGGCGAAGAAAACGGAAAGGGACGAACCGGTTCGAAGGCCGTTTCGAAACTGGCCGATATTGGATGGAAGGCGTTTCAGACGATAAACAAGGCGTTGCCAGAGGGCGAGTCGATCCAGCCCGCGTGGGCAGCGGAGCCGCTTCTGAAGTCTTATGAACGAACGGCTCCGCCGCTTGGGTTTCCGCGGCAGACCGACAGTCTTTGTCCGAAATGCGTCAAGTCGGTCCGCGAGGGCGTCATCTCCGGCGACATCCCGCTCGACATTTTGATGCATTCACATCCGGGCGAGATCAAGGCCGACATAGTCGAAGAAAATGGCCAGGTCCTGATGCGGAAGACTTGTCCGACACACGGCGAATTCGAAGATATTCTGGCAACCGACGCTCGTTTTTTGGAACGGATCGAAGGCCTCTTTTTCGGACGCGATTTCAGATCTGCCGAGGATGAACACGTTCACCATCACGGCACGAGCGACATCAAATACGGCCGAGGTGCAGTTTTAACGGTCGATTTGACCAACCGCTGCAACATGATGTGCAATCCGTGCTTCATGGATGCGAATCAGGTTGGCTACGTTCACGAACCGACGTTCGAGGACACGAAGGCGATCCTTGACCGGGCAGTCTCGTTCAAGCCGCGGCGACAGATCATCATCTTGTTCTCTGGCGGCGAACCGACGCTTTCGCCGTACTTTCTCGATGCCGTGGCGTACGCTAAGAAGATCGGTTTCTATCGGATCCTTGCCGCGACGAACGGCATCAGATATGCCGAGGACATCGAGTTTTGCAAAGCCGCAAAAGAGGCCGGGCAACACGGCGTTTATCTTCAATTTGACGGCACAAACGAAGAGGACAACAAACACCGAGGCGTAGGCAACCTCTTTGACGTCAAGCTCAAAGCGATCGAGAATCTCGCCGCGGTCGGGATCAAGGTCACTCTCGTCACTACGATCGTAAATTCGTGGAACAACAACGGTATCGGAAGCATCGTGAAGTTTGCCGCCGAGAACATCGACAAGGTGCAGACGATCGCCTTTCAGCCTGTGAGCTTTACGGGCCGCGATGAGGACGTTTCAGATAAAGACCGGATCGAACAGCGTTACACACTCGCCGGCATGACGCACGATCTGAAAGATCAGCTTGGCGGTGTCCTTCAACCGATGCGCGATTGGTTTCCGCTTTCCAGCTATTCGGCGTTCACATCCGTCATGGATATGCTCCAGGGGGCTGATGCTCCGTGGGGATGGTCGTCGTGCAATTGCCATCCGAACTGCGGAATTTTTACGCTGATGGTCGTCAATAAAAAGACCAATCAGATGAAGTCGCTCTTCGAATTCTTCAACTACGAGCAGTTCATGAAAGATGTTGCCACGATCACCGATACGGCACGCGGCAAAAAGCTGACGATGGCTCAGCTAGGCATGGCCATCATGCGAAATTACGACGCGGCGAAGGCGCCTGACGGTTTTCCGATCTCGCAGATCGTTAATCTTTTCAAGCCATCTTCAACGACATCTAACTCCGACCGCAATGACCGAATGAAGGCCGAAAAAGCCGACGACGACGTCTGGCGTGTACTTTGTGTCGAGGGAATGTGGTTCCAAGACCTCTTTACATACGATTTCCGTCGGACGGAAATGTGCGTCATCCCTTATGGCACGCAGGAAGGCGAGGTCTCATTTTGCGCTTACAACACCGGCGTCGGCTGGCGACAGATCATCGAAGAGATGCACAAGACCGCCAGCTTGAGCGAATGGTATCAGGAGCATGGGCGACATGCCGTTTACGCCAAGGGCAAAGAAGTGCCCGGAATCGGGAAGACCCGGTCGCTCTCTTTGCCGGTCATCGCCAAGGTTCTGGAACAAGATATTGACCGTCCCGCGGTCACGCCGTACCTGATCGAATCGGAAGATCGCGAATCGGTCGGCGCTTAGAATTTACGAAGTTACAAACAGATCTGTGCGGCATCGTTAAGGGTCAAGGTCCGTATCGATGGCGCGTTCCGGCTTTTCTGTCGATTGAGCTTTACCCCTGCTCGCTTAGGTCGAGGTTTGTCCCGCGAAGCCCTTAATTGATCAGGTTTGTGAGATGACCGCAAAGGTCCGGTTTGTTTTTTCACTTTCGTTACTCTTCATATTGACGTTCGTCGGAGCGGCCGTATTCTCCGATGAACTTGTGATCGCAAGACGGGCTTTGCTGCCGCCCGGACCCGGTTCAGGTGATCCGGGCAGACGTGACATCCGCGTTATCGATATTCCGGTGAGCGGCGGCAAGGCTTTGCTTTGGCGGGAAGATGATGCGAACGGCGGCGTGATCGATCGATATGCGTTGAGCTTGAACGGCAACGAGATCAGCACCATTAGAGAAACAGACTATGAGATCAAGCTTCGGTACACACATTTCGACCCGCTGACCGATCCGCCCGACGTCGAACACAACTTGCGGGCTTTCGATCCTGAAGCCGAGCATCGCTCGGCGTATATCGTTCAGTTCGTCACCCAACCCCTCGACGAGTATCGGGACGCCATCAATGAATTGGGCGGCAGGGTTTTCATCTACCTCTCCGAACATGCTCACATCGTCCAAATGGATGACAAAACGCGTTCACAGGTCGAACAGCTTCCTTTTGTTCGTTGGGTCGGCAGATATCACCCGGCGTACAAGATCGATCCCGAGTTGTTGAGCCCGCTAGGCCGCGGCCAGCTCACGACGCGACGTTACAACATAATGGTTCTCGAACGCGGCGGCGAAATGCATCGCGTGGTAGCAGAGCGGATCCGCACCAAGGGCGGCGACGTGCATACGATCTTGCCTGACGGATTTCGGCTTGAGGCGACGCTGGATCCAAATCAGCTGATCGATATCGCACATGACGAAAATGTGCTTTTCATAGATCAATGGAGCGCGGCGGAAAGCGACATGGACATCGTCCGGACGACCAGCGGGGCCGCACAGCTCGAGACGATCGAGGGCTTTCGAGGGGAAGGCGTACGGGCCGAGGTCGCTGATAACGGGCTTCGGCAGACTCACACCGATTTCCAATCAGGTCTTCCGCCGCTCATCCACAATTCCGCGAATACGAACGAGCCGAACAACCACGGCACCTCAACATACGGCATACTTTTTGGCCGCGGCACGGTCAACTCTTCGGCGCGAGGAATGCTGCCCGAGGCCCAGGGCATCTTTGCCGATTACGATTTCATGACCGACCGTTATGCGCATACTGCACGCCTGAATCAGCCGCCTTACAATGCTGTCTTCCAATCGAATAGTTGGGGCAATGGCTTGACGCAGAACTACAACACGATCGCTGCGGAATTTGACGACATCATTTTTCGAAACGACATTCTCGTTCTCAATTCGCAGAGCAACACCGGAACACGAAGTTCGCGGCCGCAGGCATGGGCAAAGAACGCAGTGTCCGTCGGCGGCATCAGACATTTCGGGACCGCCGGTTCCAATGATGACAGATGGGCAGGCGCGGCTTCGATCGGGCCGGCCTCTGACGGACGGATAAAACCGGATCTCGCCCATTTCAACGACGCCATCCATACGACCGCCAACGCAAGCAACAGCAATTACGTTCTGGATTTTGGCGGGACGAGCGCGGCAACCCCGATAACCGCAGGTCACTTTGGCCTTTTTTATCAGATGTGGCACAGCGGAGCGTTCGACAACGCGACCGGTGCGACCGTTTTCGAAAGCCGGCCGCATATGATGACGGCAAAGGCGATAATGATCAATACGGCCATTCAATGGGATATGACGATCGCCGGAACTGACGTCCGGCGCGTCAACCAGGGCTTCGGCCGCGTGAGTATCGCGAACCTTTACGGTCTTCGCGAAAAGATGCTGATAGTCGACGAGCAAGACGTTCTGACGACGCTGCAGTCCAAAACGTACTACGTCACCGTTCCGCCGGATTCGTCCGACCCGCTCAAGGTCACTATGGCGTTCGCCGACCCGATGGGTAATCCGGCCTCCTCGGTCGCAAGGATCAACGATCTGAACCTGACCGTGACAGCGCCCGACGGAACGGTCTATCGCGGGAATAACGGTCTCGGTGTCGGGCAGGGAATGTGGTCCGTGCCCGATGGAAATGCTAACAGCATCGATACGGTCGAGAACGTTTTTATCGAAGCACCGATCGCCGGAACCTGGAGGGTCGACGTCGTTGCAGCCGAGATCAATCAGGATGCGCGTCTTGAAACGCCCGGCGTTATCGATGCCGATTTCGCTCTTGTTGCCAGCGGTATCGCCCGCGTTGCTCCGACAGCGGCATCGGTTTCGGTCGGCGGCCGAGTATTGACATCAGACGGACGTGCGATCGCCGGTGCAAGGATCTCGATAAGCGGTATCAACGGCGCGGTCAGAACTTTGAACACGAACGCCTTTGGTTACTATCTTTTTGAAGGATTGCGGGCAGGCGAGACGTATACGATCGAAGCCGCATCTAAACGGTCCATTTTTGATCCGGCATCGATCGTGCTCCGGGTAGACAACGATCTCGCAGGAGTCGATTTCATCGCGATCGAATAATGAATCCTGGACGGGTCAGACCGTTCGAAGCGAACCTAGTCGACGCAGACCTTCGGCAACGTCGGTCCCAAGATGAACCCTCAATGCACGGCGGCCGCGGTCGAGCAGAACCTGGAAATCGCCGCGGGCCTGAGCGGCCCTTACCACGCCAAACGAATACTTCTGCCCGGGAACCGGCAGTTCAACTACGTCGTCTGAGGTTATTTGGAGAAAGACGCCGTTATTAGCTCCGCCTTTGTATGCCTGTCCGGTCGAGTGCAGGAATCGAGGTCCGAATCCGAGACATGTGGCGACGAGCCGCGACTCGAGGATTCGTTTCCTGATCGACTGCAATAGGTCTTCATTCTGATCGTTCATCTCGACGTAACCGAGCACCGCGAAATAGTCGCCGTCCTCTGTATTCGAAAAATGTGCAGAAAGATAATCGTCCAAATCGGGCTCATCGACCATTTCTCGCAACCGTGCCGCATACGCTTCGGATGTAAAGAGCTTGATCCCGTCCTGCTCGAAAAACGGTGTCTCAGCCGGTAATTCACCGGTCACCTCATACTGTTCGGTGATCTTTCGGGCCTCGATCTTTGCAGATTCCACGTCGGGCTGATCGAAAGGGTTGATGCCCATTACGCTACCTGCTACGGCGGTCGCAAATTCCCATCGAAAGAACTCGGCACCGATATCGTTTCGATCGTTCATGACGATCTCGATCACCGGGTGGCCCGATGCCCGCAGCTCGGCAAGATCAGCATTACTTTGCGAATCGGCTAGAGTAACATGAACGAAAACGCGGTCAACGCCATAGCTGACCGCCGGTTGGGCCGGCTCACGATCGACCGGTATGATCGCCACGCCGTTCTTGCCCGTCGATTCGGCGATCAGCTGCTCCATCCAGGCACCAATGTCGTGGATATCAGGCGAGGTCAAGATCGTCAGTTTGTCGCGACCGTGCTCATGGCAAACTCCGAGGATCAGGCCGAGCAGGGCCGAAGGATTCTCTGAAACGTCGCTCTCTCGGCAAGATCGGGCCATTTCTTTCGCGCCGATGAGGAGCCGTGCGACATCAAGCCCCATTGCGGCCGCCGCGGTCATACCGAATGGCGACAGCGCCGAAAATCGTCCGCCGACCGTGGGTTCGCCGTAGATTATATGGCGGAATCCGTCTTCGCGTGCGACCGCTTCCATCTTCGAACCAGGGTCTGTGATGGCGACGAACTGCTTGCCCGGATCACCGCTGATCTTTGAAACGCGGTCAAAGAAGTACTGTTTGAAACAATTCGGTTCGAGAGTCGAGCCCGATTTGCTCGCAACGATGAAAAGGGTTTTGGCGAGATCGAGCTTTTCTTCGATCGCTTTCACTTGCGCCGGCACGGTCGAGTCGAGAATGTGGAAATTCTTGACCCCGAAGGTCATTGCGAGGACCTCGGGGCAAAGCGACGAACCGCCCATTCCCATCAGCAGGATGTCTTCAAAACCCGCATCGGCGAGATCGGCCTGCAAGGCACGATACTTTTCGAGGTCATCGAGTTCGCGGTCGACGATATCCAGCCACCCGAGCCATTTTTCTTCGCCGGACGATGTCCATACGCCGGCGTCCTTTGCCCAGATCCGAGCGATCTTGTCGGCCGATCGCCATGCCGCGATCTCAGCCCCAACGGCCGCTTCGATCGATTCAGGGAGTGAGAATGTAAATGAAGAGTTGGACATAAATGCGTTCGACCTCAGAGCGTTCATAAAATTCGTGAGCCTGTATTTTCACGCGAAGCCGCACAGAACGCAAAGCCCCGACGGCATCGCATTTCCCCGAGGTGTGACTTTGCTGTTAAAATCTTGGCCATGAAAATTCCAGGCATGATCATCGCGCTTCTAGTCTCAGCAGTCTCCGTATTTGCACAGAACTGCCCGGAAAATGCTAAGGTCGTCGCTCCATCGATGAGTGTCGATGCAAAGGCCGAGAATGTCAAAAATATCGAGGCTGCGACCCTCAGATACGAGGCCGAACCGACCGCCGACAATCTGATCTGGGTCGGCCGACGCGTCGCATATCTTGGCCGATACAAAGACGCGATCGGGGTGTTTTCGAAAGCTATCGAGCGGTTTCCGAAAGATGCGCGGTTTTACCGCCACCGCGGGCATCGTTACATAACGATCAGATGTTTTGACGATGCGATAAAGGACTTCGAAAAAGCAGCGGCTTTGATAAAGGGTAAGCCTGACGAGATCGAACCCGACGGGATGCCGAATGCCAGGAACATCCCGACAAGCACCCTGCAGTCGAATATCTGGTATCACCTCGGCCTCGCATACTATTTGAAGGGTCATTTCGGCAAGGCGCTCAAAGCATATGAGAATTGTCAAATGGTCTCGAAGAACAATGACATGCGGGTTGCTACCACGTATTGGCATTACATGACACTTCGGCGAATGGGCAAGAGAAGCAAAGCGGAAAGGCTATTGAAAGGCTTTCCCACTGATATCGAGATCATAGAGAACGCAGATTACCTGAACCTTTTGAAACTCAACAAAGGTGAGGCGAGGGCCGAGAACCTTCTTTCCACTATCCGCGGCGACGCAAATACGCTCGGTTCGGCCTCGCTCGGCTACGGCATCGGGAATTATTTTCTCTACAACGGCGATATGGAAAAAGCCGTGACGATCTTTCGACAGATCGTTGCCGGTAATCAATGGTCGAGTTTTGGGTTTATCGCGGCCGAGGCCGAGTTAGGACGCCAGCCAGGAGAGCAGTAGTTCTTCCTGTTTGTGAAACGCGTGCTCAGGCTTGGTTGAATTTATCATCGGCAGTTTGAAAAAGACCGAAAGCTGTTCCTGAATTCCGCCTTCGCCGCGCAGTTGGGCAAGATCGAGACAGCGGGCGATCTCGATCGCAAGCGGTGCCGCGAGGATCGAATCCTTACAGAGAAAATTCACCTTGATCTGCATCGATTGGCCGAGAAATCCGCTGATGTCGATATTGTCCCACGCCTCTTTGTTGTCGCCTCGCGGCCGGTAATATCGGATATCAACGATGTGATCTTCGACCTCGTATCCGAGAATGTCGTCGAGCACGGAACTCTTCGTTTTCACCTTCGAAGCCAGCGAATCTTCGTTCGAAAGCGCCAGCCCGTCGCGGTTTCCCAAAATATTGGTCGAGTACCAGCCATCAACATGAAGAGAGCGGCTCTTTAACGCAGGGGCCAGAACGGTTTTGATAAAGGTCTGCCCGGTCTTGCCGTCCTTTCCGGCGATCGGAACATTTCGCTCACGGGCGAATTCGATCAATGCGGGTGTATCAGCAGATACGGACGGCGTGAAGTTGCCGTACGGAACGCCTTCGGCGATCGCGGCGTAAGCGTAAAGCATTGCTGGCGAAATGTCGTCTGCATTCTCATCCAATGCATTCTCAAAACCGGCAAGCGTGTTAAATATCTCATTTCCTTCTACTGCAAGCTTTTCAGTTGAGGCAAGGTTGATCACGACAACGGAGTCGCACTTGGCCTTGAACCCGGCGAGGTCGGCTCTGAGTTTATCGATCGTGGCCCGGTGACCTCGGGTACCGATCTTGTTTTGGCCTTCGATTAGCGAAAGAAATCGTTCATCACCGACGGAATGCCACGGCTTGATCTGCCGGAGTTCGTCCTCAACGGCAACGTGTTGTTTGTATGTCAGCACTTCGTGGCTCTCGGCCGCCTTTGCAAGATCTTCGGGGAAAAGATCCCAGCCGGCAAAGGCTAGGTCGGTGTAGTCGACAAGTCCTTTGATCGCGCGGTCCGCAAGCGGCAGACCATTGGTGCCGATCAGGCCTTTCTTGAGCAGTTCGATACCGGCGGCCATCGTCGTTCCGACCGCACCGCCTATTCCGACAACTGCAATTCCTAGTTTTCGTTTCGACATAAAGAAACGCTAAGTTTACAACATACAAGTGCCGAAGGCCGCACAAATGGCGTGCATTTTCTCAGATAAACAGCCATCACTTCGCACGCGATTCCGCAAAGAGTTTTGCCAACTCTCTCTTGAGAAGTTTCCCTGTCGGGCCTTTCGGAATATCATCAACGAAATGCACGGTCTTCGGGCATTTGAAATCGGCGAGATGTTGTTTACAAAAGTCAACGATCTCGGTTTCGGTTACCGAATCTGCGTCTTTTAGGACGACAAATGCCGTGACCTCCTCTCCATATAATTCGTCAGGAACGCCGATTACCGCAGCATGCGCGATCGCGGGGTGCGTATAAAGCAGGTCGTCGATCTCACGCGGATAGATATTTTCGCCGCCGCGGATGATCATGTCGGTTTTGCGGTCGGCGATGTAGAAAAAGCCGTCAGGATCGCGGTAACCTATGTCGCCGGTATGAAACCATCCGCCGGCAAACGCCCTTTCGGTCGCATCCGGGTTCTTGAAATAGCCCTTGAAGATATTAGGGCCGCGAAGGACGATCTCGCCGAGAGTGCCGTCCGGAACTTCGTTGTCTTCTTCGTCTACAACACGCATTTCGTTCCCTATAGGCATGCCGCACGAGCCCGGCCGTCGTTTTTCATTCGGCGGATTGAAGGTCGAGCGGCACGTCGATTCGCTCAGGCCGTAGCCTTCTACGACAAGAACGCCAAATGTCTCTTCGAACCTCTTCATCACCTCTGCCGGAACAGGGGCCGAGCCGCACATCGCAAATCGCAGGGAACGCGGACTTCCGGCGAGCGTGCGGCTATCGTCCTTTCGCTCCAACAGCATCGAAAGCATCGTCGCGACGGAGCCGAATGAGGTGATCTGGTATTTTTCGATGATCTCCCAAAACCGCGACGCCGAAAATTTTGGTGAGATCACGGTCGAACCGCCGGCGTATAATGCCGATATAGTTGTTACCGAGACCGCGTTCATGTGAAAAAGAGGCATCACGGAAAGCAGTCTGTCATCGGGGCCGAAACCCATCCATCCCGAGATCTGCCGAGCGTTCGCTATCAGATTACCGTGCGTCAGCAGACATCCTTTCGGCTTTCCGGTAGTTCCCGAGGTGTAGATGATTATCGCCTCGTCATCGGGCCCAAGATCGGTCGTCCCGATCTCACCGCTGAAACCCTCGGTGGCGGCATTTATTTCGTCGAACATCACGAACCGGTCTCGGCCATTGTTTCGGCGATCACCGCGGAATTGCGAGGGGATGCTCGCGACAAGATCTGAGCTGACAAGCATTAGCTTTGCCTCGGAATTTGTCACGATCCATTCGACCTCTTCTGGTTTTAGCAGCGAATTCACGGGCCCTGCCAGTGCTCCGATCTTCCAGAAGGCGAAATATGCAATGACGTATTCCGCCGAATTTGGAAGCAGCAGGCTGACGACATCTCCTTTGCCGATTCCGTGCGAACTCAACATGTTAGCTGTGCGGTTCACATCTTTGACAAACTCGGCATACGACCAGACGCGTTCATCGGCCTCTGAGAACAAAAACGCTTTATCGGGCGCGAAACCCGCCCTTTCCTCCAAAAGCTGACATAGGTTTTTGTTGCTTTCCGCGTTCATTGCGTGTATAAGATTATCACTATAAACCGCACGATTCTAATTGTTTAACCCTCAATTATTGCAGCAATTTATGACTATATTCCGCAGCTACATCAACGGTGCATGGCTCAACTCAGCTTCGGGCAGAACATCGCTTAACATCGATCCGGCGCATACCGATGATGTTATCGGTACCATCGAACTCGCGTCGCGTGAAGAGGCTCGAAGTGCGGTCGAAGCCGCCCATGCTGCATTCAGATCGTGGAAACGCACTCCGGCACCGGCACGCGGACGGATCGTTGCTCGGGCAGCGCGATTAATGGAAGAACGCAAGGAAGAGCTTGCCGCCGCGATCACACGCGAAGAAGGGAAAACGTTGGCCGAGGCCCGCGGCGAACTGACACGCGCGATTAACGTCGTCGAGTTTTGTGCAGGCGAGTCGCGAAGAATGGTCGGTGAGACGATCCCCTCAGAACTGCCCGCTAATTTTGCATATACGATCAGGGAACCGCATGGTGTCGTTGCTGCGATCACTCCGTGGAATTTTCCGGTCGCGATCCCGGCGTGGAAGATCGCTCCCGCGTTGGTCGCAGGGAACACTGTTGTTTTCAAGCCGGCGACTCTTACGCCGATGACCGCGGTTTTGTTAACGGAAGTTTTCAACGAAGCCGGACTGCCGCCGGGCGTCTTGAATCTTGTCCTCGGTTCCGGGGGCGAAGCGGGTGATGAGATCGTCTGCCATCCTGCCGTCAAGGCGATCTCGTTCACCGGATCGACCGAGACCGGTCTGAAATTGTACGCTCAGGTCGCGCCGAGGGGCGTGAAGGTACAGGCCGAAATGGGCGGCAAGAACCCGGTCGTCGTCCTCGAAGATTGCGATATTGCTCTCGCGGTCGAATCGACTGCACAAGGTGCTTTCGGCTCGACCGGGCAACGCTGCACGGCTACGTCGCGGGCGATCGTGATCGACAAGGTCGCGGATGAGTTCGTCTCGAAAATAGTCGAACGTGCGAAGAGTTTCCGCCTTGGGCCGGGCGACGATCCGAACACGGATATCGGACCCTCGGTCGACGAAAGCCAATTCACCACCGTGTTAAAATACATCGATATAGGCCGCGAGGACGGAGCCGAATTGGTGTGCGGCGGGCGCCGTGCCGAGGGTGACGGGCTCGAAAACGGCTGGTTCGTCGAGCCGACCGTTTTCGACCGCGTGACCACCGATATGCGTATCGCGCAGGAAGAGATATTCGGCCCTGTCCTTTCGGTAATTCGTGTGAAGGACTTTGACGAGGCAATGGCGGTGGCGAACGACAGTGAATATGGCTTGTCGTCGTCTGTCTTCACGAACGATGTAAATTCGACGTACCGCTTTATTGATGAGATCGAGACCGGCATGACCCATATAAACTCACCGACCACGGGCGGCGAGGCACATATTCCGTTTGGCGGCGTCAAGCACACCGGACTCGGTGCACGCGAACAGGGCTCGACGTCGCTCGATTTTTACACCGAACTTAAGGTAGTTTACGTCGATTACACCGGCCGCAAACGCGAAGGAAACCTTTATTGAAATGGAACCACAAGAAACACGATCGACGGTGTCTGATGCCGTCCGTAAGCACAAGGAATTTCTTTTTCCGGCCGTCGCCAACTATTACCAAGAGCCGATCGCATTGGTGAAAGGCGAGGGCGAATACGTCTGGGATGACCAGGGAAACAAATACCTTGATTGTTTTGGAGGAGTGCTCACCGTAAGCATTGGTCATGCAAATCCGAGGGTCAACGCGGCGTGGAAAGAACAGGTCGATAAGATCGCACATACATCTACACTCTACGCAAACCAGCCGCAGAGCGACCTGGCAGAAAAGCTCGCAGAGATCTCGCCGGGGCGTTTGAAAAAGTCGTTCTTTACAAACAGCGGCACCGAGGCCGACGATACCGCCATTCTCGCCGCAAAGATCGCGACCGGCAACAACGAGATCATCGTACTTCGGCATAGCTATGCAGGGCGCTCGGCGACGGCACTCTCCACGATCGGGCATAAAACGTGGAAACCGATCGCGTCGCAGGTTGCGGGAATCGTTCACGCCGCTGCACCCTATTGTTATCGTTGCCCGTTCAAACTTGAGTATCCGTCGTGTGGGGTCGCTTGTGCCGACGACGTCGAGGACATTATCAATACGACAACGACCGGGAGCATTGCCGCCTTCATGGCCGAAACGATACTCGGCGTGGGTGGATTTATCATCCCGCCGAAGGAGTATTTCCCGCGTGTCGCCGAGATCGCCAGGCGTCACGGTGGCCTGTTCATTTCGGACGAAGTCCAGGCGGCCTGGGGACGCACGGGCGACCGATGGTTCGGGATCGAGCATTGGGGCGTCGAGCCGGACATCATCACATCGGCCAAAGGAATGGGCAACGGAGTGCCGATCGGTTGGACGATCGCAACACCGGAAGTCGCTGACGCTTTTCCCGGCCTGACCTTTTCAACCTTCGGCGGCAACCCGGTCTCGTCCGCCGCCGCCCTTGCGGTGATCAACGTGATCGAAGAGGACGACCTGCGGACAAACGCACGCATCGTCGGCGATCATTTCCACAACGAGTTGCTGAAACTGAAGGAAAAATACGCATGCGTCGGCGATGTTCGCGGAATGGGGCTGATGCAGGGCATCGAACTCGTAAAAGACAGAAATACAAAAGAACCAAACCCCGAAGCTGTTTTGCGCGTATTTGAAGAAACAAAGCGACAAGGCGTTCTGATCGGCAAAGGCGGCCTCTACGGCAACGTTATCCGAACCGGGATGATGCTCAATACGACGACGGACACTGTAGATCGGCTGATCGAGGCTTTAGATGCGGGATTGGCTCTTTGTTGACAACTATAATGATGAAAGTGGATCGGCGACAGTTTATTGCTGGTGCTGCGGGGATCGCCGTTGCAGGATCTCTTGCGGCGTCCCGTTCAGAGGCGGCTAGTCGACCGAACATTCTTTTTATTCTTGCCGATGATATGGGCTGGGGAGATCTGAGTTGCTATGGGCGCCCCGACTACCAGACGCCTAATCTCGATCGGCTTGCCCGACAGGGAACTCGGTTTACGAAAGCCTATTCGGCCGCACCCGTCTGCACACCGACCCGTGTGGGATTTCATACCGGCCGCTATCCGGCACGCTTGCCCGTCGGTCTGGAAGAGCCGATACATGAACGAAGTGCTATCGGCGATCGAATCAAAACCACAGGTATCCCTCGATCTCATCCGACAGTCTCGTCGCTAATTAAGGAAGCGGGTTACGAAACGGCCCTTATCGGCAAATGGCATCTTGGCTATTGGCCGGATTTCGGGCCGCTCCATTACGGGTTTGATGAGTTTTTCGGGATCATGAGCGGCGCCGTCGATCATTTTACCCACAAGGACATGAAGGCCGAATTGGACCTTTATGAAGGAAGGACACCTGTCGAGAAAGTGGGGTATATGACCGATCTGCTTTCAGATCGAGCCGTCGATTATCTCAAAAGACCCCGCAAGGATCCATTTTATCTGAGCCTTCATTACACCGCCCCACATTGGCCGTGGGAAGGCCCGAACGACCGTGCATTTAGTGACACGATTGACTATAGCTCGGCCGGATTTCGTGCTGGCGGTTCTCTCAAGATCTATGGAGAAATGATGAGGTCTCTCGATTCTGGGATCGGGCGAGTCTTGAGCGCCCTCAGATCGACCGGCCTTGAAAAGAATACGCTTGTGATCTTCACGAGCGACAACGGCGGCGAACGATTTTCGTTCAATTGGCCATTTCGCGGTCAGAAAATGGAACTATACGAAGGAGGTATTCGTGTTCCGGCGATAGTTCGATGGCCGGGCGTAACGAACCGGGGCACTGTTTCCGATCAGCCAGTTATCACGATGGATTGGACGGCTACGATGATCGCGGCGGCAGGATCGCGGCCCGATGCTAATTTTCCGTTGGATGGCGAGGATCTTTTACCAGTGCTCCGCGGAACAGTGCCGAACCACGACCGGAGATTTTTTTGGCGAACAAAATCACAAGGCGGAATGCTCAACGGTAAATGGAAATATATCCGCGATGCAAAGAATGAATATTTGTATGATCTGTCGGTCGACGAACGCGAGCAATCGGACTTTAAACTGAAGCACCCGGGGATCCTCAACGACGCGAGACGCGAATTTGGCGCATGGGAGTCGGGGATGGCGAAGTATCCCGCAGCGTGATCTGCGATAGAAATTCAAAGAAATTCATATGATGAGATACGTACTGACCGCAGTATTCGTTTTTTCACAAGTGCTGACCATCGCCGCGCAGTCCGAAACAGACGTCGACGAGTTTGTAAAGCAGCAAATGGAACGCGAAAAGATCCCGGGCGTTTCTCTGGCCGTGATAAAGGACGGCAAGCCGATGATCGTAAAGGGCTATGGTCTCGCAAATGTTGAGCATAATGTCCCGGTCAAGCCCGAGACGATCTTTCAGTCGGGCTCGGTCGGCAAACAGTTTACTGCCTTTGCCGTGATGCTTTTGGTCGACGAAGGAAAGATAGGCCTCGATGAGAAGATCGGCAAATACCTTGGTGAGGTGCCGCCAAGTTGGGCGAACATCACTGTCCGAAATCTGCTGACGCATACTAGCGGAATGGGAGACTATCCGCAGAAATTCGATTTCCGCAAAGACTACACTGAGGACGACCTCCTTAAGATCATCAAGGAAACCCCCTTAGGCTTTGCTCCCGGTGAAAAGTGGCAATACAGCAATTTTGGATTCGTAACGCTGGGAATTCTGATCAGAAAAGTCTCGGGTAAGTTTTATGGCGATTTCCTCGCGGAGCGCGTTTTCAAGCCGCTCGGGATGACAACGGCTCGCGTTATCAGCGAATACGATATCGTTGCAAATCGGGCTGCAGGGTACGAACTCAGAAATGGCGAGGTCAAAAATCAAGCGTGGGTGTCGCCGGCGCTCAACACCACTGCCGACGGCGCACTATATCTTTCTGTACTTGACATGATCAAGTGGGAAGCGTGCCTGGCAGAGCGCAAACTTCTCAGTGAGCGATCATACAAACAAATGTGGACGCCTGTTCGTCTAAATAATGGCAAGAAAGAGCGTTACGGATTTGGTTGGGCACTTCGGACTGTCAATGGTCAGGGCGTGATCGAGCATGGCGGTGCCTGGCAGGGATTCAAGTCTTTTATCGCGAGGTACCCGTCGGCAAAGTTGACGGTCATCGCGTTCGCCAACTCGTCCAACACGAACCCGGCCCGTTTGGCCAACGGTGTTGCGGAGGTCATCGACCCGCAGCTAAAGCCTAAGCCGATCGCGGACGCAGAACCTGCATTCACAGCTGATATGCGCCGAGCGCTCGAGGATGTTCTCAAGGGAAAGGTCGATGAGAAGCGATTTACGCCCCGTGTGCGTCAAGCCCTTTCCGATCCGAATGATCGTCTGATCGCTCACCTCAAAACGCTTGGCGGGATACTAAAATTTGAACTTCTCGAAAAGACCGATATGGGCGATGAAATGCTCTATCGGTATAACGTCGAGTTTCAGAGCATGACCGTAGTACTGGAACTTGGTCGTGATCAACAGGGAAGGATCGGCCATTTTGAACTCCAGCCGGAATAACAAGATTGATCGGATCTACTTGTCCAGGTGAATTTATGAGGTATTTCTTTGGTAAAACGATCGCGGCAGTGATCTTGCTGGTTGCAGGCACCGGGTTTGGCCAGCTACTCGAAAAAGACAAGGTCACATCAGCCGCTGAACGAGCATTTGAAAAGGTCGCAAAGTCGGTCGTGATGCCTGCTCCGGGCTGCGCGGTCGGGGTTTCGCTGAATGGAGAATCCGTTTTCGAAAAGGCGTTTGGGCTGGCTGAAATGGAGCACAGTATTGCAAATACCCCACAGACCATTTTCGAATCGGGCTCTGTTGCGAAGCAGTTCACCGCGGCGGCTCTTGTTCTGCTGCAGCAGGACGGGAAGCTGAGTATCGACGATCCTGTCAGGAAATATGTCCCTGAACTGCCGGACTACGGAGCTCCCCTTACCATCCGGCATCTGCTCAATCACACAGCAGGGCTGCGGGATTGGTTTGCGGTGAGGGCGTTGAGCGGGGAAGGCGCGGGCCAGCATATAGTCACGCAGCAGATGATCTTTGATACGGTGGTGCGGCAAAAGGGGCTGGATTTTATGCCCGGGGCCGAGTATTCGTATTCGAACAGCGGCTATCAGCTGGCGGCGATGATCGTCGAGCGTGTTTCCAAGCAAAAATTACCCGAGTTCGTCACTGAGCGTATTTTGAAGCCGGTCGGAATGAAGAGCACCGGTTACCGCGACGATTTTCAACGGATCGTACCCGGCCGGGCACAGGCCTATGCAAAGAGTGGTGATGGCCCTTGGCGACTGAGCATGCCGATGATGACCGCCCACGGCGGCGGCGGAATGCTGACGACCATCGGTGATTGGCTTAAATGGAATGCGATGCTCGATGCAAAAACGTGGAACGCTTCGCTCGCCGATTCGCTTGAAACGCAGGGCGTTCTGAACAACGGACAAAAGATCAGCTACGCGCTCGGCCTTGGTATCAATTCGTATAAAGGCAACAAACAAGTCGCTCACAGCGGAGGGACGGCAGGTTACAGGACTTTTCTTGCGCGTTTTCCCGATAAAAAGCTCTCGATCGCGGTGCTGTGCAATGGAACAGCGCCGGATTCGACGGCCCTTGCGAACAGCATCGCTGACGAGATCCTCGGCCCCTTTCCCGAACCTCCGGCCGCCGCCAGTGCAGAAAACCTGCCGATCCAGCAGCCTGAGAGATATGTCGGGCTCTGGAAGAACGAACGGAATAAGACAGCAACGCGATTTACCCTGAACAATGGCGAATTGCGCGCGGGTGCTACGCCTGTGCGTGCGATGCCCGACGGATCAATGATGATCGGTTCGAATAAGATCGTCTTCATCAACGATAGCGCTGGAAAACCGGTCTCTTTCGACGCGATAACCAACGGCGACAGCATCCGCTTCACCGCAGAAGCCGAGTGGCAGCCGTCGGCGGCTGATCTGGCCGGATTCGCCGGCGACTGGTACAGCGACGATGCCGAAGCAACTGTCAGGTTCGAGGCCGAGGGCTCAAACGCGTTTTTGTCGATCAAAAATTCGCCGCGAATAGCGCTAAGGCCGTTATACAAGGACTGCTTTGCTGGTTCGGGCCAGATCGTATGGTTTGACCGCGATCCGTCGGGAAAGGTTGTGAGGATGCATATAGGCGAAGGCCGCATGCGAGATATGCCTTTTGTTCGTGCGACAAGAAAGGATCCGTGAACTTATGGACGTAACGGTCAGAACAGCCGAAGTTGCCGATCTGGAAATACTCCTTGACTTTGAACAGGGAGTGATCGAGGCCGAGCGGCCATTTGATGAGACTCTGAAGCCAGAGAGCATCCGTTATTACGATATGGCGGCAATGCTCGCGGCACCGCACATTCGGGTAGTGGTGGCCGAGTTTGATGGTCAGGTCGTTGGCTCGGGTTATGCTCGCATCGAGGATTCGAAACCGTATCTGGATCATGAACAACACGCGTACATGGGCTTCATGTTCACCGTTCCAGAACATCGCGGCAAAGGTGTGAACCAAAAGATCATCAAGGAACTTGAACGATGGTCGGTTTCAAACGGCGTGACCGAGATGAGACTTGAGGTCTATGTGGACAATGTCTCAGCGATTCGGGCGTATGAAAAGATCGGATATTCGGCGAGCATTTCAAAGATGCGGAAGCGTATTTCAGAGGATTAGCTTATGAAACAGTCGATAACTTTCGTCTTTATACTGGTGTTTAGTTTGGGTCTGTATGCACAGGTACCTGACAGAGCAAAGGTCATCGCCGGAGCGGAGCGGGCCTTTGACAAGGCCGCAAAGACCAATCCGATGCCGGCTCCGGGCTGTGCGGTTGGCGTTTCGCTTAACGGTGAGAGCGTTTTTGAAAAGGCGTTTGGGATGGCTGAGTTGGAGCACGGCATCGCGAACACGCCGCAGACGATCTTTGAATCGGGTTCCGTTGCGAAGCAATTCACTGCCGCGGCTCTCATTTTGCTGCAGCAGGACGGGAAACTTAATATCGACGATCCTGTGCGTAAGTACATCCCCGAATTTCCCGAATATGAAAAACCGATAACTATCCGGCACATCCTTACGCACACAGCGGGCCTTCGCGATTGGGGCTCGGTAATGCAATTGACCGGTGTCGGGCGTGGTGACCGTGTAATAAACCAGGCGGTTGCTCTGGATGTTATCTATAGGCAGAAACATCTTGATTTCGTTCCGGGAGCCGAGTATTCCTATTCGAATAGCGGCTATCAGCTCGCGGCCGAGATCGTCGAGCGTGTGTCGAAGCAGAAGTTTGGCGATTTTGTCGGTGAGCGGATATTCAAGCCGCTGGGCATGACAAAAAGCTCTTGGCGTGACAACTATCAACGCATCGTCCCGGGCCGTGCTCAGGCGTACTCGAAAGCCGGCCCGACCGCTCCGTGGATGCTGAACATGCCGTTCATGAACGTCGTCGGGAACGGCGGAATGCTGACGACCGTCGGCGATTGGCTGAAATGGAACGCCGCTCTCGACGCGAAGACCTTCGGCGAGCCGTTTGTCAACGCACTCGAAACACAAGCCGTCCTGAATGACGGGCGTAAGATCAGTTATGCGCTGGGTGTCGTCGTTGACAGCTACAGGGGAATCAAGGAAGTAACGCATAGTGGCGGAACTGCGGGATATCAGACATATCTCGCCAGATTCCCTGAGAAGAAAGTATCGGTGGCCGCTCTTTGTAACGGGTTTCCGCCTTCATCGGGCGAGATCGTATATAGCGTGGTCGACGAGATCTTTGGGCCGTTCCCCGAGCCCTCGAAGGTGGAGGGCGTGCCCGTACCCGAAGGGCGACTTAAGAAGTACGCGGGCATCTGGAAAAACGATATCACTAGGAACGTTAACCCGATCACGCTCGATAAAGGCGAACTAAAGCTTGGCAACACGGCATTGAAACCTGTGGCTGACGGATCTTTCATGCTCGGGGACCGCAAGATGAAGTTCACCGACGGCAGTCCGGCGACCGCAGTCATTAACAACCCAGACGGTTCCGTCACACGCCTTACTCTCGTAACCGGCTGGACGCCATCCGCCGCTGACCTAGCCACTTTCGCAGGTGATTGGTACAGTGAAGAAGCTCAGGCTACGCTGACCTTTTCGGTCGACGGTGACAAGGCATTCATCATCCAGCGACCGATCACACGTCTTGCGCTCAGGCCGATCTACAAAGACCATTTCGCGACCCAGGGCTTCGTCGTCTGGGTAACGCGGGACGCGAAGGGTAATATCGAAAAATTACATGTTGGCGGTTCAAGAATGAGAGATATGCTTTTTGAGCGAGTCCGGAAGTGATCCCGAGCGGAGACTGAGAGAGCATCGGCGGGAAGTCGCTGGAAGATTGATCGAGGCATCATTTCAAGCTTTCCAACATGTGGTCTTGGGTTAAAATGTACGTATGAGAACGCCTGAAGAAAAACTGCTGAACCCGCGTCCGGGAAGCAAGATCGCTGAGGCGAGGGACTTTGGCATTGACCTCACTCTGATCGTCGGGAAACTTAGAAAGACTCCGCAACAGCGTATCGATGACCTTCAATCGGCAATGAGGTTTCATGTCGAACTGGACAAAGCGAGAGAAGCACGGCTTCTGAAGAAATGATCGAGCTCAAAGACGCAATTACGGCACTCGTCGATAATGATGTCGAATTCGTTCTCATTGGCGGCGTAGCCATCACGCTTCATTCTTCGGCGTATGTGACCGAGGATCTCGATCTTTGCTATTCGAGGACCAATATTAACCTTGTTAAGCTGTGTGCGGCGCTTGGCCGGTTCAAACCGCGTGCGAGAGGTATTCCTGACGAACTGCCTTTTATCTTCGACGAAAGCACGCTTCGAAACGGTACGAATTTTACTTTCAGCACGACAATCGGCGATATAGATCTGTTGGCAGAGGTTGCGGGTGTCGGCGACTATACTGTGGCGAGAGAAAAGTCGGTCGATTTTACAATTTACGACCGGGTTGTCAAGGTGCTGTCCCTGGATGCTTTGATCGCTGCCAAGCAAGCGGCCAACCGACCAAAGGATCAACTTGTTCTACCAGAACTATTGGCGCTGCGCGAAGCACTCGACCCTAACAGTGAGTAGGGACCGTTAACGTTTTTGGCTTTCACTCCGTTACAGGACAAAATTGAAATTGAAAACACTGATCAAAAACGGACGTGTCGTTACTGCGGTGGACGGCTATTTTGCCGACATCTTTATCGACGCCGACCTCGCCTACGGCAATGACACCCCACTTTACGGAGCAATGGGGTTCGTCCGTAAATCTCAGAAAGAGTCGGGTCTAACGCGGAAGAAGAAGTCGTCACATTAAACACAATCGTCGGGGACATTCGCTGTAACTTATACAACTACGCTGTCGACCCCGGCAAACTCGCCGCCTGGATCTCAGCCAGCCACGTCGAGAAAGCACCGAAGAAAAAAGGCGCCAGCACCGTAGGAGGAAACAAAACCATGTCAATATTCGGTTTGGAGGAAGATGAGAAGGATGTTCCATTGGACGAAAAGCCCGGTGGGGTAATTGCCCCGAAATCTAAGGCTATCGGAATAACGGTACTTCTTGTAATTGGGTTAGGAATCGGCGGCGGCCTTTTAGGCAGCCTTTTAGGCAAATTTCAGGCATATCGTGAGCGAGGTAGAAATAACTTCTATTTTTCACAAGATTCTCGAACTCTCGACACATCCAAAGTTTTAAAACCAAGTCTAGATTTTGTTAAGCTTTCCCTTCCATTGAACGGTAGCGTAGAAGTCCCGGCGGAATGGTACAGAGCGGAACAAAGTGGCCGCGTAATAGGGACGGTCGGTGAGAGTAATCTAGACATGGCGGCGGTGTTAATAACATCGGCAAATCAGAATATTTTTTGGGCTAAGTCCGCACCCCGGATGCCGTTTGCAACAACGGAAGTTGCTGCACAAACCTCACCGGGGAATTCTGACGAGATCATGACGTCTTCAACGGCCGATCTTGAAAAGATTCTCAACTACGCAATTGACGGTCTGAAACAACAATATTCGACGAACGCGAAAGTTCAAACGTCCCGATGGGAGCGGATTGGGTCTCATCCGGCATATAGGATCCAACTCAACGTCCAGGGACCTCAAGGACTGAATATTATTGTTAGGGTTACCAGAGTCTTTGTGGGCGTAAGTATGTTTACTTTTGCACATGCATACCCAGAGTCCGAATCGAACGATTGGCGACCGGTGATCGATTACATAGACAATACTATACAGTTCGGAGAATGATGAAATATCGCGAAATACACGAGCCGTCGTCTCCACACTTCACTCAACGCTAGAATAGGACAACGACATTCCACTAGGGTTAACAGAAAAGGCAAAGACGATGAAAACACTAATTAAAAACGGCCGCGTCGTCACAGCGGTTGACGACTATCACGCTGACATTTTCATCGACGGCGAGACCGTGACGACGATAGGGAAGTCACTCGATATGGAAGCCGATCTCGTCATCGATGCGTCCGGGAAACTCGTGATCCCCGGCGGGATCGATCCGCATACGCATATGGAGCTGCCGTTTGGCGGGACCTCGTCGAGCGATGATTTTTTTACGGGAACGCGGGCGGCGGCGTTTGGCGGGACGACGACGATCATCGATTTTGCGGTGCAGAACAAAGGCGAGTCGTTGACACAGGGTATCGATAACTGGCATGCAAAAGCGAACGGAAAATGCACGATCGATTACGGCTTTCATTTGATAACAACCGAGTTCGAAGACGGCGATGAAGCCGAAATGTATCGGGTCATGGATTCCGGCGTGACAAGCTTCAAGCTATTTATGGCGTATCCCGGGGTTTTTCTCGCGGACGACGCGACGATCTTTCGCGCGATGTCGGCGGCCGGTGACCGAGGCGGCCTGATCTGCATGCACGCCGAGAACGGGGTCGTCATCAACGAGATAATCAAGCGTTTTCTTGCCGATGGACGAACCGCACCGAAATATCACGCGCTTACTAGGCCGACAATAGCCGAGGCCGAGGGTGTCCATCGCGCGATCGCGATCGCCGAAATGGCCGAGTCGCCGGTCTATATCGTTCACCTTTCGTGTACCGATGCGCTGAATCAGGTGCGACAGGCGCGCGACCGCGGCATTGCGGCGTTTGCCGAAACATGCCCACAGTATCTTTTTCATTCGATCGAAGATTACGGTGACGATTGGGAAGGTGCGAAGTTCGTGATGACGCCGCCGCTGCGCGAGAAGCACAACTGTGCCGAGCTGTGGAAAGGCCTCAAGATGGACGACCTACAGGTGATCTCGACCGATCATTGCCCGTTCTGCATGAAAGAGCAAAAGGAACTCGGTCTAGGCGATTTTTCCAAGATCCCGAACGGCGCACCCGGTGTCGAGAATCGGCTCGCTCTGATCTATAACGGCGGTGTGGTCGAGAACCGCATTTCGCTTAATCGCTTTGTCGAGCTGACATCGACAGCGGCGGCAAAGATGTTCGGGATGTTCCCAAAAAAGGGGACGATCGCGGTTGGCTCGGATGCTGATATCGTCATCTTCGATCCGGATGGCGAGACGACCTTCGGCGTCGAGAATGAACACATGAACGTCGATTATTCCTCATACGAAGGCTGGAAGATCAAGGGCAAGGTCGAGACCGTCCTCTCACGCGGCAGTGTTGTGATCGAGAACGGCGAGCACAAAGGCAAAGCCGGCGACGGGCAGTTCCTCAAACGCGGCGAGTGTGTGAGAAACTGAAAAAAAACGCGGCGGCTTTGGGATATCTCCCAGAGCCGCCACGTTCACAAGGCTGATCCATCTTTTCCGGCGGGCCGCTGATTGGCGGCGCGTGACAGGAATTTCCCGGAATGGATCGCCCGCTTAACCCATCTAGACCATACTACTCTCCGGTATCGCTCCACATTTCAAAGCTTCCCCAGATCGAATCGATGATCGACTCATTGGCGGCGAACCGGCCCTCTTCGGTGCCAAGGATCATCACGTAATTGTCCGTGATATCGGTTCCGACAAGGATCCTCAACTTACCTTTCTCGCCATTAGCATTGACGGTCGTCGCGTCAGCGACGGCATAGTCGTCACTTTCGGCTTTGAGCGCGCCGGGCGTAACCTTTTGACCGAGGCCTTCGAGGAACTCGACCGCATCGCTGAGAAGGTCCTCTTTCGTAAGGGTCTTGTCCTTGTAGGCTAGGACAAAGACATCGATCTCCGAAGGAGCGGGCGTTGTGACGGCCATAACGTCGATACCCTCGATGGTTTCGCTCTGTCCCTGCGAACCCTCAGGTACCGAGAATCCGTAGCCTTTGACATCGTCATAAACGTATATCCAGTTGGACGGGATCGGATTCTTCTTTGCTGACTTGGCTTTGCCTTCCGGTTTGGCTTCATTTTTCAGCGTCGGCTTCGCCGTGCTGTCAGATTTAGCCGTAGTTGTCCCCGATTTGCTGTTCGCATTGGAAGCATTCGAGTTGGCAGTGTTAGCGGGCTTTGCCGTGCTCGTATTGTCGCCGGTGCCTACTGAAAATGAACATCCGATCATCGACGTTCCGAGCACCGAAACCGCGATCGCGGTCAAAAGTCTTGATTTCATAATTTCTCCTTGGTGTTTTTGTTCGCGATCGTTATTCAACGATCGCCGTTGGTTTTCGATTCTTGTAATAAAGTGTGACCTTCGATATTTCGAGCAGGTTCAGTTTTTCCCATTCGATGAAGTTTCCGTCGCTGTCTTCGACACGAAGGTCCCAGAGCTTTGCACGCTCCTTTCGGGAAAACGTGATCTCGAGTTCCTCGTTGCTCAGCAGCGTGTCCGCGCCAAGTATGTCTTCGCCCCATTCGTCGGCATTGTGTGGCGTGACGTAAAGCGCATAGATCTCGACACCGGTCCGGTTGACCAGTATGAAGTCCTGTGCGCCCTGAGCCGCGACGTCAACTGTGGTTATTCCCGGAAAGTAGAAAAGACCGAGCGTGAACAATGCGGCCAAGACAAGAGTCTTAATGTTTCTCATAATATTTCTCCTCTTTAGTTGATTTGTTTTGAACTGTTTGATTCCCGATCGGGGAAGCAAGGCAGAACCTATTGCCTTACCCAAACGACGCCGTCAGACCAGGTGATGCGATTTCCATCGGCCGAGAGCGTTCCGTTCTTAGTAGCAAAGTCGAGAGCTCGTATGCTGTTGCCCTGTATCGTCCCGCGAGATCGGGTCGTACCGCCGGGCCTTGCATCCTGTATGGTCAATGTCGAGTCGATGTGTCCGATATTCCACACGTACGGCGACCTCGTGCCGTCGTCGTAATAGCCGACCCATACACCGTTCAGGTCGGGTGCCTTCGCGGCCTTTACCCAAACGACACCGTCCGACCATGATATCCGTGTGCCGTCAGCTGAAAGCGTCCCATTCTGTGTAGCAAAATCCAGCGCCCGCACCGAGTTTCCCTGAACCGTTCCGCGAGATTTCGTCGAACTGTTCTTTGTGTCGGTGATCGCGAGATTACTGCCGTTTTGAGTGATCCGCCAGACATATGGCGATCGGGTTCCGTCGTCGTAATAACCGATCCAGTTGCCGGCCATATCAGGGATCGCATTGTCGAAGATCGCGGTTGCCTTGCCATTTTTGTAATAGAGCGTGACCTTTGAGATCGCCCGAAGATCGAGGTTCTCCCATTCGATATAGGTGCCCTCGTCGTCCTCGACCCTCAGGTCCCAAAGCTTCGCGGTCTCTTTACGAGAAAAGACGATGCCGATCTCGTCATTTGAAGGAAGTACGTCGGCTCCCAGAATGTCTTCGCCCCATTCCTTCGAGCTGTGGGGGGTCACATAAAGCGCCGAGATCACTACACCGGTTTTGTTGACCACGACGATGGTCTTTGAGCTTTGGGCCGACACCTCGGTGGTTAAGAAGCCCGGAATACAAAGCAAAATGCCAATTAAAAACGTCAGAACGGCGACCGACCTTGTTGATTTCATCTATTTCTCCATTAACTTCAGTTCTGTTGATCGAAAACCTGTTCGAGCCGTGATCGTTCGATCAGCCACGGTTTCGTTTCATGCAAACCCACATTTTTCGACCCGTGCGTGGAAATACCTGCTGATCGAGGGAAGAGACATTCGATCGGGAGCTCAAAAGTTATTCTCTGAACATATAAACGGGAATTTTTGTGGAAAGGTGTAACGCTCGCGGCAATTTTATTTTTCCGGGTTAAGTTTTATACTCAAGTCGCAGCTATCACATCCTTACGATTTATGCTTGAAAGCAGTACGCAGCAGATCACGGCTCTTCTGATCGATTGGAGCAAGGGAGATCAAGTTGCGCTTGAGCACCTGATGCCGCTCGTTTATGACGAACTTCGTCAAATGGCACGCAGATACATGCGCCAGCAACCCTCTGGACACACGTTTCAGACGACCGAGCTTATCCATGAGGCCTACCTCAAACTCGCGAAACAGAATGATAATGACTGGATGAATCGGGCACACTTCTTTGGCGTTGCAGCAACGGCCATGCGCCACATTCTGGTCGATTACGCCCGATCCAAACACAGCCAGAAACGAGGCGGATGGCAAGAACGGGTGACACTGACCGACGCGGCATCACTCGCTAACAGCCAGACGACCGACATTGTCGCTCTTGACGACGCACTGAATACGCTGGCGGCCATGGATGAACGCAAGAGCCGCGTCGTCGAATTGAAATATTTTGGCGGCCTGACTACCGACGAGATCGCCGAAGTGCTGAAGATGTCGTCCGAAACGGTCAAGCGTGATTGGCGTTTTGCTCGCACGTGGCTGCTGCGTGAATTGAGCAAAGCAAATTAGATCGTCCGAACAAAGATGCCCGCGATACTTAAGGCTTAGCTCAATGGACCCTGAAAGACTAGAAAAGGTCGAGGCGATCTTTCATGCTGCCCTTGATTTGGAGCCCGCTCCGCGGGCCGCGTTTCTCGACGATGCTTGCGGCGATGACATCAAAATCCGGGCCGAGGTCGAATCGCTGCTCGCCTTCGACGAGACCAGGGACGACTTTCTCAACGAACCGCCGCTATCGCTCGCCGCCGAACTGTTCTCGAATGGTGTAAAGCAAAAACCGATGATCGGCCGAACGATCGGCCATTACACGATCGAAAGCTTGCTGGGAGTTGGCGGCATGGGCGAAGTTTACCTTGCGGAGGACGCAAGGCTCGGCCGCAAGGTCGCTCTCAAGCTGCTTCCCGAAGAATTCGTTGACGACAAAGATCGATTAAGCAGATTCGTACTTGAAGCAAAGGCAATATCCGCCCTAAATCATCCGAACATTATTACCATCCACGAGATCGGCGAAGCGGACGGAACGCACTTCATCGCAACAGAATTCATAAATGGAAAGACACTCAAGGAACTCTTGACGTTGAGTAGGGTGGACCTGCGAACATCGATCGACATTGCGATCCAGATCGCGTCAGCCCTCGATGAAGCGCATTCCGCAGGCATTATTCATCGCGACATAAAACCTGACAACATAATGATCCGCCCAAGCGGGCTGGTAAAGATCCTGGATTTTGGAATTGCGAAGCTGACCGAATCGGCGGCAGACCCATTTGTATCTGCTTCATCGAAAGCGGTCAAACGCGGTGATACTCAACCAGGCGTGATCGTTGGAACCGCCGACTACATGTCACCTGAGCAGGCCAAAGGAGGCCGCGTTGACACGCGGTCGGATATTTTTAGTTTCGGCTCAGTAATGTACGAGATGATCTCGGGGAAGAAGGCTTTCGCCAGCGAAAACGCGATCGAGACGATCGGATTGATACTTAAAAAGGACGCCGCTCCGCTCGAGATCGTTGCCGCTGAGGTCCCGCCAGTCGTCGCCTCGATCGTCGACAGGTGTTTGCTGAAGAACATTGATGATCGATACCAGTCGATCAACGATGTCCTGACCGATCTTAAAAGCGTGCGGCGCCGGTTGGATCTCGACGAGGTCGGAACAGATCTTGCGACCGATCCGCGACGATCCGTTACCGATCCGTCAAGATCGAAAACCGCCGATGGTTCGATTCGAACCATCGATACGTCCACGGCTCGTTTAGCTGGGGTGCCGGATGAAGACAACACGGCAGTCCGAGGTCGATCGCAAACTTCGACGTCAGTTCATTTTATTCGCCGACACGTCCTTATGGTTGCCGCGGTCGTTTTCGGTCTCGCTGCGGTCGGCGGGATCCTCGGATACTACTTCATTTCCGAATCCGAACAGATCCGCTCGATCGCCGTCATGCCGTTTGTGAACCAGAGCGGCGACGCGAATGTTGATTACCTTTCTGACGGGTTGACCGACAATCTCATCAGCAGCCTTTCGATGATCCCTAAATTGTCCGTAAAAGCGCGAAGCACCGTATTTACATACAAAGGGAAGGAAAATCTGCCAAAGCGTATCGGGGAAGAGTTGAATGTCGAGGCCGTATTGATGGGCAATCTGGCAAAGTCCGGTGACGATCTGAAGATCAGTCTTGAGTTGGTCAATGCAGCGACACAGGACGTTCTGTGGTCAGCCAGCTACTCGCGAAAGATGAATGACCTCGTCACACTTCAGCGCGAGATCGCCCGTGATGTCTCGGCCCGGCTAAGGCCGCAACTCTCGTCCGAAGTGCAAAAAAGTGTTGCAAAAAATTACACATCGAACGCCGAGGCTCAGCAGCTCTACCTCAAAGGACGGTTCCACTGGAACAAACGAACGATCAAGAGTATCGAACGCGCGGCAGGCTACTTTAAGCAAGCCATCGGGACCGACAGTGAGTTTGCACTCGCACATGCAGGCCTGGCCGATGCGCTTGCGTTGATGCCCTTATACGACAATTTAAGGCCGAGCGAATATAAACCGCTGGCTAAACAGTCAGCCCTCAGGGCCCTCGAACTTGATCCAAACCTTGCGGAAGCTCATGCGTCACTCGGTTACATAATAAACACCTACGAATTTGATTGGGGATCGGCGGAGCGCGAATACAAGAATGCGATCCGGCTAAATCCAAACTATGCGACCGCTCATCAGTGGTACGCTGAGTTCCTTGCATGTATAGGAAGGAACGATGAAGCTCTTTCCGAGATCTCGACCGCACTTGAACTCGATCCGCTGTCTTTGGTGATCAATCGGATGATGGGCAATATCCTTGGCTTTGCAGGCAGGCCCGATGAAGCTCTGGCACAGCTTAAACGGACAGTTGACCTTTATCCTGAAAGCCCGCGGGTCAGATACAACCTCGGTGACGCTTTCGCTACTTTAAAGATGTATCCCGAAGCCGTTGAACAGTATTTGGCCGCATTCGAATTGGACGGAAAAAATGAGCAAATGATCGGTGAATACAGATCGGCTTTTGTCAAAAAAGGCTGGGAGGGCTTCTGGGATCACCATTTGAAGACAGTGTTGTCAAATCGACAAACCGCACTGGATCGCGACCCAAAAGCATATGTCGCTAATGCGAACATTGCATTCGCATACGCAGCGGCGAACGATGCCGACAGAGCGATCGAATTTCTAAATAAGGCCTACGAAGAGCGCGAACCGGACATCCTGACCATAAAATCGACTGACGCTTACAGGTTTTTACACGGCGACCAGCGGTTCAAGGATCTGCTCAGAAAGATCGGTCTGCCTGAATAAAGGATCGATCGTTGGCGAAGTTGGTGTGCGATAGCGCGTCTTCGTGTGAACATTGCTCTTGATCGGTTGAAATATGCTCTATTCAGATAGGTCCCTATCGCAGAAGCTCGAACATACAGAAGGGCGCACGAGCACCGACTTTGCCCAAACCCGAGTTCGTCTGGATCCAACAAGCACATCAGCATGGCGCACGATCGGCGGTGCTCATCTCATCTACGACGGCATTGAGTCGCCGCTCACGCAGACGTTCGGGCTCGGGCTTTTTACACCAACTACCGCTGGCCAGCTAGACGAGATCGAGGAGTTTTTTCAGAGCCGCAACGCACCGGTTTTTCACGAGGTGAGCCCGATGACCGATCCGTCGCTTATGACCCTGCTCGGAGAACGCGGGTATCGCCCGATCGAATTAACGAACGTTCTATTTCGGATGCTTGGAAAGTCCGTCGATCGGACCCCGAATTCGGGCTCCGAGGTGAAGACGCGCGTGATCGAGCCGAGCGAGGCGGAACTTTGGGCGACGACGTCAGCTGATGCATGGACGACCGAGGACGCGGCGTTGGCTGATTTCATGTTGAAGTTTGGCCGTGTAAGCGCGCAGTGTTCGGGTGCCTACCCATTCATTGGTGAGTTGGGAGACCGTCCGATCGCTACCGGAATGCTGTTCGTTTTTGATGAGATCGCTTTTCTTGCCGGAGCGAGTACGATCCCGGAAGGCCGAAATCGAGGTGCGCAGAATGCTCTTTTGAGTGCCCGCCTTACGCTCGCGGCCGAAAAGGGCTGCGAAATGGCGATGATGGGCGCTGCCCCCGGAAGTCAATCGCAAAAGAACGCCCAGCGCAATGGATTTCAGATCGCATATACGCGCACCAAATGGCAGTTAATAAGTTAGAATAAAGCGCTCAAATCCGTCTCTAAAACCTATGACACGATGCCCTGAATGCAGGCGCGATTTTCAAACGGTGACGTGCCTGGGATTATGAAAACAATTAGAAATGAAAATGACCGGGCCGAAATGATCAGGCGTTTGAACGGCCTTGATAGCGGGGCCCAGCCCTTGTGGGGAAAGATGAACGTCGAGCAGATGCTTTCGCATTTGGCTCAAACCTCCGAATGGCCGTTCGTCAGAACGGTGCCTGATCGCAGCAATCTGTTTTCACGAACGATCATAAAGCCATTGGTGATATATCTGCTTCCGATGCCGAAAGATGTCAAAATGCCTCGTGAGGTCGACCAGCTGCAGGACGGGCGTCCGCCGAAAGGTTTTGACGAAGATCGAGCATTGGTGATCGAGGCGATCAAAAGACTTGGAACACTTTCTGAAACGCACGATTGCCGCGAACATCCATTCTTTGGAAGGTTGTCGGCCAAGCAATGGGCATTGATCGCCCATAAGCATATCGACCACCATCTAAGGCAGTTCGGTGCGTGACGTGACGAGGTCAGAGTGGTAACAGGATCATTCTGATCCACCAAGCAGAATTTTATGAAACGATGCCCTGAGTGCGGCCGCGAGTACGACAATACGATGATGTTCTGTCTCGATGACGGAGCCGAACTACTCTACGGTCCGGCAAGGTCAGACCGGTCGGCGTCAGCGGGCGGCCAGTTCGGCGACGACGAACCGGCGACGGCGATATTGCACTCGACCGCCGCTCAGGGCGAAGCTCCAACTCGGGCACAGATAGACACGACCGATCGAACTTCCGTTTCGCACCCGGGGGCCGAGACAACTAAGAAAGCCGGTGGTTTTGATAAGCGGTTGTTGCTTGCTCCGATTGTTTTGGCAGCGATCGTCCTCGGTGGGTTTGGTGCCTATCGCTATCTGGCTCCGTCTAACACTGGCCAGATCGATTCCATCGCGGTACTTCCATTCGAAAACCGCAGCGGCAGTGCTGACACCGATTATCTTTCGGATGGCTTGGCGGATTCGCTTATCTATCGTCTTTCCCAATTGCCAAATCTAAAAGTCAGTCCGACGAGTTCAGTGATGAGATATAAAGGCATGGCGAGCGACGCTGCAAAGGTGGCAAACGAACTCGGCGTCGATGCGGTTATGACCGGAAGGCTGTCTCAGATCGGCGATAATCTTAACATCAGCGTTCAATTGATAGATGTCAAAGCAGGGAAGGTTCTATGGGCCGAGCAATATGACCGCAAGATGGCCGATCTGCTTGCAACTCAGCGCGAGATCGCGACTACGATAACACAAAAGCTGCAACTGAAGCTGACAGGCGACGAAAGAGGGATCGCAAAAAAATACACCGAAAGCAGCGAGGCATACCAGCTGTATCTAAAAGGGCGATACCATTTTGCCCGGCGAAACAGGGATGACTTTAACAAGGCTATCGAAAGCTTTGAGCAGGCAATAAAGCTTGACCCAAATTTTGCCCTTGCCTACGCGCGGATCGCCGAGGCATACAACCAGATGCCGAACTATCCGTATGCTTCGCCAATGGAGGCCTTTCCAAAAGCGAAAGCGGCTGCGGAGCGTGCGATCGCGCTCGATCCAACATTGTCGGAAGCTCACACGGCAATGGGTAACACGCTCACCTCGCTCGACCGGAACTGGCCGGAAGCTGAACGCGAATTCAAACGCGCGCTCGAACTCGATCCAAATAGCGCTACAGCTCACTATAGGTATGCGTCCGAGTATCTTATTTCCGTCGGTCGGACAAAAGAGGCTCTCGCCGAAGTCGAGCGGGCGTTGGAGCTTGAGCCACTCGATCCGAACATGGTCGCGAATCTCGGACGGCATTATTTGTATGACGGACAACGCGACCGTGCGCTCACTCAGGCAAGGCGAGCGTACGAAGCCGATCCGACCTTCGTTATCGCGCGGCTATTGTATGGAATGACGCTTAATGCAGTCTCACAATACGCTGAAGCGATCGCTCTTAGCGAAAACGCACTCAAGGACGATCCGAATAATCAGCAAATGCTTATGGTGGCCGGTTATGCATACGGGCGGTCCGGACGACGAGCGGATGCCGAGAGCGTCATCGAAAAATTTCGCGAAATATCAAAAACTCAGTATGTCATTCCAAGCTTTGTTGCGGTGGTCTTCGGTGCGATGGGAGAAAAAGACAGAGCTTTTGCCGAGTTGGATAAATCGATCGAACAGCGTGATTCATGGTTTAGATGGGCCAAGGTCGAACCGCTGTTCGACCCGCTCCGCGATGACCCGCGATACAAGGATCTGCTGAAACGGATGGGTCTGCCGGAATAGGGACTTATGAAACGATGCCCTGAATGCGGTCGTGAATACGACAATACGATGATGTTCTGTCTCGATGACGGAGCTGAATTGCTTTACGGCCCGGCATCGATGGACGAACCGACGACGGCGATCCTGCATTCGACAGCGGCTCAGGGCGAAGCTCCGACCCGCGCGCAGATACAGATGACAGACCAGACGGCGATCTTGCCTGCGAACACGGGCGATATTGTCCCTCAGCCTCGCGGTTTCGATAAACGTTTGTTGTTTGCTCCGCTGGCACTTGCAGTCATCGTCCTCGGCGGATTTTTCGGATATCGATACTTCACTCCAGCCAATCAGATCAATTCCATCGCCGTGATGCCGTTTGTCAACGAAAGCGGTAATCCGGACACGGAGTTTCTTTCTGACGGCATGACCGAGACGCTGATCAACAGCCTGTCGCAGATTGCGAACCTCAGCGTGAAGGCCCGTTCGTCCGTCTTCCGGTATAAGGGTAAAGAGATCGATCCGAAGAAGGTGGCGTCGGAGTTAGGTGTTCAGGCGATCCTGACCGGCCGAGTTGTCCAACGGGGCGATCAGTTGACGCTGAGCGTGGAGCTTATCGACGGGCTGACCGAGAACACAATTTGGGGCAATAAATATGAGCGAAAGGGCTCGGATCTCGTGGCATTGCAGAGCGAGGTCGCCCGTGACGTTTCGGCGAAGCTTAAATCGAAACTAACGGGCGCCGATTCAGCCAAAGTTGAAAAGACCTACACGGCAAATCCAGAAGCCTACCAGCTTTATTTGAAAGGCCGATTTGCCTGGAACAAACGAACCGGCCCGGCGATCAAGCAGGCGGCCGATTTCTTCAGGCAGGCGATCGAAAAAGATCCGAACTACGCGCTAGCCTATTCGGGATTGGCTGAGACCTATGTCATTTTTTCGAGCTACACCGTTGCCACGGCGAAGGACAGTATGCCGAAGGCAAAGGCGGCAGCCCTACGGGCACTTGAACTGGACGATTCCCTTGCCGCGGCACACACCGCCCTCGCGGAATATCTTGTCCACTATGAATTTGACCGTGTCGGTGCGGAAAAGGAGTTTCGCCGTGCGATCGAGCTAAATCCAAACTATCCGACCGCTCATCAGTGGCTTGGTAACTTGCTTGCTTCTGTCAAGAGGTTTGATGAGGCCTTGGTTGAGTTGAAACGGGCAGAAGAACTTGATCCGCTTTCGTCGATCATTGCGCTAAATGTTGGGGATACGCTGGTTGCCGACCGGCGTTATGACGAAGGGATCGCCGTTTATAAACGTTTACTTTCCGCCGATCCTGATTTTGCATTGGCACACTTTGCGCTGGGCGAGGTCTACGGCCTGAAAGGTATGTATCCCGAGGCATTAAACGAAACGCGAAGAGCTTTCGACTTGGACCCTGATCCGTCGACAAAAGGTTATATAGGACTATGGCTGGCACTATCCGGCGACCGTGACGGAGCGAAAAAAATGCTCGAAGAGATGAAGCAGGATTCAACTGGTCGTTATGTTCAAAGTTTTTCGTTTGGAATGATCCACATCGGGCTTGGGGAAAAAGAGAAGGCTCTCGACTGGATTGAAAAGGAAGTCGAGGAACGCGGATCAGCCACCCGTTACTTCGCCACTGCGGGCGAGCTTGATGATCTGCGCACGGAACCTCGATTCAGGGCCATGCTGAAACAGCTAAATCTGCCGGAATAGAATTTTATGAAACGATGCCCTGAATGCAGACGGGATTATTACGACGATACGCTAGCGTTTTGTCTGGAAGATGGAACTGCGCTGCTTCAGGGCTCGGTGCCTTCGCCCGACGAGCCACAGACGGCGATACTGCACGAGACCACGCCACCGGCCGAAGCGGCCACCCGAGCGCAGATCCACATGACCGATCAGACGGCGGTATTGCCGGCAGGCACAGCCGATGTTGCCGCGAAGCCTCGCGGATTTGATAAGCGGTTGATCGCGGCACCATTGTTGGCGATACTGATCGCAGTTGGCGGTTATTTCGGTTATCGATATCTGGGGCCATTTGGTTCGACACAGATCAATTCCATCGCCGTGATGCCGTTTACTAATGAGAGCGGCAATCCGGATGTCGAGTATTTAAGCGACGGAATGACAGAGACGTTGATCGGGAGCCTGACCAAGGTGCCTGATCTGAACGTTAAGGCACGTTCTTCCGTTTTCCGTTACAAGGGGAAAGAGACGGACGCGAAAACTCTAGGCAGCGAATTGAACGTTCAGGCGATCTTGAACGGCCGGGTTGCTCAACGCGGCGACCAGTTGACCGTGAGTCTGGAATTGGTAGATGTCGCCACCGAAAACGCCATCTGGAGCCAGCAATACACCCGAAAGCAAACCGACCTCGTGTCACTGCAAAGCGAGATCGCCCGTGATGTCTCGAACAACCTGAAATCAAGACTGTCAGGAGCCGATGTTGCGAAGGTTCAAAGGACCTACACGGTAGATCCCGAGGCATACCAGCTCTATCTCAAAGGGCGGTTCCAATGGAATAGGCGGACCGGAGAATCACTCAAACAAGCGGCCGCGTTTTTCGAACAGGCGATCGCAAAGGACCCGAATTACGCGCTTGCCTACTCAGCGTTGGCCGAAACTTACGTGCTCTTCCCCAACTACAGCGTTGCGCAGCCGATGGACTGCATGCCGAAGGCGAAAGCGGCTGCTCTCAGAGCCATCGAATTGGACGATTCACTAGCTGAAGCTCATGTCGCCCTCGGGATCTATTATTCCAATTTCGCGTGGAATCTTCCGGCGTCGGAAAAAGAGTTTCGCCGCGCGATCGAGCTTAATCCGAACTACGCTTATGCTCACCATCAGTTCGGCATTGAATGCCTGTCGGCAGCGGGACGATTTGATGAGGCAATTGCTGCAGGAAAGCGGGCGGAGGAACTTGACCCCGTATCACCGATCATCGGCGCGGATCTGGGCCTTATTTTTATTCGAGCACGTCGTTTTGATGAGGCGATCGCGCAGCTAAACCAGGTTGCGGCTCTCGATCCGGATTTCTGGGTCACCAGTTGGTATTTAGGTTTCGCTTATTACGGTAAGAAGCAGTACGCGGAAGCCGTCGCCGCGCATCGGAGAGCCCTGGCGGGCAGTGATCATCCATTTGCGAAGGCACTTCTGATCCAATCGCTCGTAAAGGCCGGTGAGCGAGGCGAGGCCGCCGAATTGCTTGCTGCGTTACAGTCAGAATCTGAGCGCCGTTATGTTTCCAGCTCTGGCCTAGCCATAGCTTATGGTGCCCTCGGTGAAAAGGACAAAGCCTTTTTGATCCTGGAGAAGGAAGTAGCCGAACGGGCGTCACGCCCGATAGTATTTTCCTTATTCGTTATTTGGGACGACCTTCGCGATGATCCGCGTTTCGCAGCCCTGATCCGAAAAGTAGAGCAATCAAGGTTAGACTGATCGCCGAGATCGAAAATTGTAGGTTATGAAGAAATGCCCCGAATGCGGTAGAGATTACAACGATGATTCGATGAGCTTCTGTCTCGATGACGGCTCCGAACTGCTCTTCGGCCCGGCAAAGTCAGAACCGGGAACGATAGCGAATGGGTTCCCGACGGACGAACCACAAACCGCGATCTTGCACTCAACCGCCGCTCCGGGCGAAGCTCCGACTCGTGCGCAGATTCATACAACGGAGCAGACCGCCATTCTAAGCACAGGAGCGGAGGCGGAGCCTCCAGAATCTTTGGGAGGCCTGCCGGAAGAGCATAGCGTTTCCGCTCGGCGAGCCAAGTCGCTGGCAGCTTTGGCCGTGGCTGTTCTAGTTCTCGTTGGCGGGTTCTTCGGCTATCGATACATTAACTCCTCAAATTCCGGTTCTATCAACTCGATCGCGGTTTTGCCGTTTCAGAACAGGAGCGGTGACCCGAATTCAGAGTATCTTTCCGATGGTTTGGCCGAATCGCTGATCTATCGGCTTTCGCAGCTGCCGGATCTGAAGGTCAGCCCGACGAGTTCGGTCATTCAATACAAGGGAAAAGACACCAAGGTTGCGACCATTGCGAGCGAGCTTGGCGTCGATGCGGTGATGACGGGACGGCTGGCGCAGATCGGCGACAATCTGACGATCAGCGTCGAGCTTGTTGATGTGCGAAACAACAAACTGCTGTGGGGTGAGCAGTACGAACGCAAAATGTCGGAACTGCTCTCAACCCAGCGTGAGATCGCGGCGACGATAACGCAAAAGCTGCAATTGAAGCTATCCGGCGAAGAGACGGGCCTCACAAAGAAATACACAAACAATAACGAAGCGTACCAGTTGTATCTGAAAGGCCGCTTTGCGTGGAATAAGCGAAACGCCGAGTCGCTCAAACAGGCGGTCGAGTTTTACAAGCAAGCGATCGAAAAAGACCCCGCATTTGCTCTTGCCTATGCAGGCCTCGCTGAAACGTATGTGTTGTTTCCGAGTTATCTGGCGGGCGCGCCAAAGGAGAGTATGCCGCAGGCAAAAGCAGCGGCCCTTCGGGCTCTGGAATTGGACGATACGCTGGCGGAGGCCCACGCTGCACTTGGCCGCTATTTGAATGACTATGAGTTTGATCCTGCCGGTGGTGAGAAGGAACTTCGCCGGGCCATCGAACTAAATCCCAAATACGTGACCGCCCACTCATGGCTCGCAGTTGTTCTTTCGTGGCAAAAGCGTTTTGATGAGGCAATTACTGAAGCAAAGATCGCGAGAGACCTCGACCCGTTGTCGCTGATCTCAAGCGCCGAGGTCGGAAACACGTTTGTTTCTGCTGGGCGATATGATGAGGCGGTCGTCCAATTGAACGAAACTCTAAGACTCGACCCGAATTTCTCCGCCGCTCATTTTTATTTGGGCAAGGCGTATTTGTACAAGGGCATGGAACAGGAAGCCATAGCCGAATTTCAGAAAGCGACAACCCCGGCCGCACGTCGGCGGGTAATCGGCGCCCTGGCTGTTGCCATGATCAGATCGGGTCAGAGGGCTAAGGCACTGGAGATCCTCAACGAGCTTAAAGCTGAGGCGGCAAACGGGAATGTTTCGGCCTTTTCGGCAGCTCAGGCTTCTGCTGCACTCGGCGACAAGGAAGAGGCTTTGACCTGGATGGAAAGAACCATTGCCGACCGTTGGCATCATTCCTACCACTTTGCGATCAACCCCGAGTTTGACGAACTCCGCGACGACCCGCGATTCAAGGCGATCCTGAAACGAGCGAATCTGCCGGAATAGAATCTTATGAAACGATGCCCTGAATGCGGTAGAGACTATAACGATGATTCGATGAGCTTCTGTCTCGACGACGGAGCTGAGCTTCTTTTCGGACCGAAGTCGTTCGACGAGCCGCAGACCGCGATCTTGCACTCGACCGCTGCACCGGGCGAGGCTCCGACTCGGGCGCAGATTCACACTACGGAGCAGACCGCGGTGTTTCCGAGTGGGGCGGAGGCGGAGCCTCGGGAATCTTTGGGTGGGATGCCGGAGAAGCAGGGCTTCTCCGCAAATAGGGCGGCGAAGCCGCTGTTTGCAGTGCTTGCGGTTCTCATCGTCGCCGGGATCGGTTTTGCTATTTACAAATTCGCGAGTGGAAAGCAATCCGGCCCGGAGTTGTCGTTCGACTCGATGAAGATCACAAAGCTCACCGACAACGGCAAGGCGGGAAGTGCGGCGATCTCGCCGGACGGCAAGTACGTCGTACATGTAAAGGAAGACGGCCAGCAGAGCCTCTGGGTTAGGCACATCGCCACCGGCAGCAATGTACAGATCATCCCGCCCGCCGAGCTGGTTTATGGACGGATGACCTTCTCGCCTGACGGCAGCTACATCTATTTCATCAGAAGAGGGATCGGCGAACCGAACTACGTTCTTTATCAGGTGCCCGTTTTAGGCGGTGATCCAAAAAAGCTGAACTCGCATGTCAACAGTCCCGTCACATTCTCGCCTGACGGCCAGCGGATCGCGTTTGTCCGCACTCAGGTAGGCGAACGCACAATGATCATCGCCAACGCTGATGGTACAGGAGAGCAACCGCTTGCGACCACTAACGGTCCTAACGGCTTTAGGGAAACCGGGCCGGCATGGTCGCCGGACGGAAAGGTCATTGCTACTGGACTTGCGAATAATGACGGGAGCGGGAGCTACCAAAATATAGTTGCGATAAACGTCGAAGATGGCTCGATCACGCCAATTGGTCCCCAGAAGTGGTCAAATGTAAGCCGGGTTGCGTGGCTTGCGGATGGCCGCGGACTAATCACCGCCTGCTCCGAGCTTGGCACACTCACGAATCAGGTTTATCAATTCTCCTACCCGGACGGCGAAGGGCGAAAGATCACTAACGACTTTAATGTCTATTACGACCTGAGCCTTACGGCCGACTCTGCTTCAATGGTGACAGTGCAGGAGGAGCGGGTCGTAAACATTTGGATCGCACCGGACGGTACAGCAGGAAGCCTAAAGCATGTGACGAGGGGCCCGAATAAATATGAAGGCCAATTCGGGCTTCGTTGGACGCCGGACGGGAAGATCGTATACAACCTTTTGAGCGGTATTTCTCCAAGCGTTTGGATCATGGACGGAGACGGCAGCAATCCACGGCAATTGACGCAAACCCGTGGTGCGAATCTGGTGGTCTCGCCCGATGGCCGCTACATCGTTTTTGTTGAGAACCAGAGCATTTGGCGTATGGATATCGATGGCGGCAACCCAAAACAGCTGACAGAAAAAGGAAGCTTTCCCGATATCTCACCTGATGGGCGTTGGGTTGTCTATGAGATCTCGAATCCGGGAGAAAATGGGTTGTGGAAGGTCTCGATCGACGGTGGTGAACCGGTGCGGCTCACTGACTACAGTTCAGGAAGAGCGGCCGTCTCGCCCGACGGAAAGTCGATTGCCTTCTCCTACCGTGAGCAGCAGAACTCGCCGCTTAAGATAGCCATCATTCCGTTTGAAGGCGGACAACCGACCAAGTCCCTTGAGGCTCCCGCCGGTTACAACGCTGTCCGACTAATAACAAGTACGGCAGAAGGTAGGGTTCTCCGTTGGCTGCCCGATGGCCGCTCGCTCGCGTACATCGTCACCCGCGACGGCGTCTCGAATATCTGGAGTATGCCGATCGACGGCGGAGCACCAAAACAATTGACCAATTTCACGACCGATCAGATCGCGTCGTTCGACCTCTCCCGCGACGGCAAGCCAACCCTCTTCTCACGCGGCTCCACGTCCAAAGACGTCGTCTTGATCAGCGGGTTTGGAAAATGAAGTAGGCAGCGGAATAGGTAATATGAAACGATGCCCACGATGCGGACGAGAATACGACAACACGATGATGTTCTGTCTCGATGACGGAGCAGAGTTGCTCTACGGCCCGGCAAGGTCAGAACCGGGAGCGATAGCGACTGGGTTCCCGTCGGACGAACCGCAAACCGCGTTTCAAGAACGCGATTGGCGAATGTCGGTCCTAATGAAGACGGAACCAATGCTCAAACCACTCCGCGACGACCCACGATATAAGGATCTTCTGAAACGGATGAATCTGCCGGATTGATGACATTCGGCACACATTGTGATACATTGAGAATGTGAAAACTTACGCCTGGAATCCGGAAAAGAATGAGCTGCTCAGGAAAGAGCGTGGCATCTGTTTTGAGGACGTCGTTTTTCACATAGAGGCGGGCGACGCGGTCGAGATATTCGAACATCCGAAACAGGAAAAGTATCCGGGACAGCAGGTTATCGTGGTTCGTGTCGAGGAATATGTATATCTCGTTCCCTTCGTCGAGAACGACGATGAGATCTTTCTTAAGACCATAATCCCGAGCCGGAAAGCGACAAAAAAGTATCTTGGAGATGACAATGAGTAAATTGAACCCCGAAGAGAAAGAAATACTAGCCGCTTACGAAAGCGGACGAACGAAAGCAGTGCCGTCCGAGAAAAAGGAGCTGGCGCGGCATCGCAAAGTAGCCGAAAGCACGTTCAAAAAGGATGCTCGGATAAACATCCGCATCGCTTCGCGTGATCTCCGTGCCTTGCAAAAGCGAGCACTCGCCGAAGGAATACCGTACCAAACGCTCATATCAAGCGTTTTGCACAAATATGCCGAGGGGCGTATTTCGGATTGAAGCCGCATTGCTCCACTAAACATCTATGAAACGTTGCCCTGAGTGCGGCCGCGAGTACGACAATACGATGATGTTCTGTCTCGATGACGGAGCAGAGTTGCTCTACGGCCCGGCAAGGTCAGAACCGGGAGCGGTAGCGACCGGGTTCCCGTCCAACGAACCTCAGACCGCGATCTTGCACTCGACGGCATCTCCGGGCGAAGCTCCGACCCGCGCGCAGATACAAATGACAGACCAGACCGCGGTCTTGCCGACCGGCACGGGTGATATCGTCTCTAAGCCTCGCGGTTTAGATAAACGGTTGTTGTTTGCCCCGCTCGCTCTGGCGGTTATCATCCTCGGTGGATTCTTTGGATATCGATATTTTACCGCTTCGGACAGCGGTCAAATAAATTCGATAGCTGTTCTTCCGTTCGAAAACCGCAGCGGAAATGCCGACACGGATTATCTTTCTGACGGTCTTGCGGAATCGCTCATCTATCGTCTTTCTCAGCTTCCCGGTCTGAAGGTAAGTCCTACGAGCACCGTTCTTAGATATAAAGGTTCTCAATCGGACGTGGCGACGATCGCGAGGGAACTTGAGGTCGATGCGATAATGTCCGGCCGCGTCGCTCAGCGCGGTGACGATCTGACGATCAGCGTCGAGCTGATCGACGCACGCACAAAAAAACTGATCTGGGCCGAGCAGTATGACCGTAAAATGGCCGATCTGCTGGCCACGCAGCGTGAGATCGCTACGACCATCACGCAAAAGCTCGAGCTGAAGTTGTCGGGCAACGAAACGGGCATAACCAAAAAATATACAGACAGTAATGAGGCCTACCAGCTTTACATGCGCGGACGCCACAGCTTTGCCAAGCGGACAAAGGAAGACATGCTCCGCGCCATCGAATACTTCAAACAGGCTGTCAAGCTCGATCCAAAATTCGCATTGGCATATGCGAGGCTCTCCGAAGTCTATGGCACTATGCCGGCCTATCCTTACCTTTCTCCAAGGGAGGCCTTTCCTGAAGCAAAAGCCGCAGCCGAAAAAGCATTGGAAATTGATCCGACGCTATCCGAGGCCCACACTTTTCTCGCTTATGTACAGGTGATCTATGACTGGAACTGGGCTGAGGGCGAACGCTCGTTCAAACGGGCACTCGAACTAGATCCGAATAATTTCTCCGCCCATTTTCGCTACGGTCAAATATATCTGCTCCCCACCGGCAGAACTGACGAAGCCATCAGCGAGATCAAACAAGGACTCAAAGCAGAACCCCTGGATGTGAATATGGGGGTTACTGTCGCCTGGGCGTACCTTATACGAGGACAAAATGAGGAAGCGCTTGAGGTGGCGCGAAAGATTCACGACCTTGAACCGAACCACCAGCTTTCGCGATGGATACTTGCAACGGTCCTCACCGAAATGCGTAGGTACGATGAGGCGATTGCTATATGTGAGAAATGGCTCCAAGATGAGCCAAATAGCCAAATGGCCATTCGTGATGCGGGATTTGCCTATGCCAAAGCCGGACGCCGCGACAAGGCGGAGGAAATGATCGCCCGGTATCGGGATTTTGCAAAAACGGAGTGGGTGCCGACGGCCCGGATCGCTGCGATCTATGGTGCTTTGGGTGAGAAGGACAAAGCGTTCGCTGAGTTGGAAAAGGCATTAGAGGCACGTGATTGGGAAATGCATCGCATCAGCGTCGATATATATATGCGGCCCCTGCGTGATGATCCGCGATTTAAGGCAATACTCAAACGCGTAAATCTACCGGAGTAGAATCTTATGAAACGATGCCCTGAATGTAGAAAGGATTACCTGGACGAAACTCTGTTGTATTGTCTCGATGACGGTACGCCGCTCGTGCAGGGCAGCGTTTCGGATGAGCCCAAGACGGCGATATTGTCTGCTGACCGTGTCGTGGATGAAGACGTTACTGCCCTGCTTAAGGGCGACCGGACGGTGGCTCATAGCGGTCCGGTCACGATACAGCTACCAGGGTTCTTGTCGTGGGAGCGGCTGCCGTGGCTGTTGGCGGGGCTGTTACTGCTGGCTGTCGTCGTGCTGGCCGTAGGTTCTTTTCGATCAGATCGGCCTTCTGGCTCCGCAGAATCCATGAGGGCCGCGTTCACGATACAGCCCCCCGGACGATTTTCCGGGAACGGCCAGATCTCCATCTCTCCTGATGGGCGACAAATTGCGATGCTGGTTACGGTAGATGCAGCGAATATCATTTGGCTGCGTCCGACCGATTCTATAGAGGGGCGTCTTGTGCCCGGGACCGAGGGGGCTCAAGGTTTTGCGTTCTGGTCACCTGACAGCCGGTCGCTTGGATTTCAGGCTTCGGGCAAGCTAAAGCGTATCGACCTTGTGGACGGGACGGTTCGGGAACTTGCCGATCTGCCATCGGACGTTCGCGGATTTGACGGCACTTGGAATCGCGATGGGACGATAGTTTATTTTCAAGGCGGTAGCGGTCTCTACCAGATCGCGTCGTCCGGCGGCAAACCGAAACCTGTCCCGGGTTACGAACAGCGAAACGATGGCGTGGACAGGTGGCCGCGTTTCCTGCCCGACGGGAGGAGCTTTATATTCCTTAACACGAGCGCTGATCAGGCAAGATCCGAAGTATACGTAGGCTCGATTGACAAACCGGAGCGGAAATTTTTATTCGAGGCTGACTCAAACGCGATCTATTCGCCGTCGCCGGACGGAAATTCGGGCTACATCCTTTTTGCCCGTGGCGGTTCACTGCTGGCTCAGGGGTTCGATCCTACTTCTCAGCAGCTTATCGGCGAACCATTCCGCGTAGCCGATCGGATTCGGATAAATTTCAACAATCGGGCATTTTTTTCGGTCTCTGGGAATGGAAATCTAGTTTTCGACCCCAGCACCGAAAACGAGGATGCTCGACAGGTGATTTGGTATGACAGAGCAGGCAAAGCCTTAGAACCGATCGGACAGCCGGGGCCGATAATCAACATTGAGCTCTCGCCTGACGAGAGGTTCATTGCTATCGCTCGTCGGCCAATCGGGTCAACATTGAACGAACTCGTTATATTTGACACGCTTCGTGGTACCACCTCGCGGCTCGGGACGTCGCCGGGCGAGACTCCGCAGGCTATCTGGTCGCCGGACAGCAAGTTTGTTGTTTGGAATGATTTTAGCGATGGTAAATTCCGCCTGGTCAAGAAGCTTGCAAGCGGTGTGGGTGAGCTCGAGGTGCTGCTCGAGTCGCCCGTCCGCGTATTTCCATCGAGCTGGTCGCCCGACGGTCGCGCTGTTCTTTACAATTTGCTGGATAACGTGGATAAGCGGGATATCTGCGTTTTGCCGCTCGATGGCGAGCGAAAGCCGTACGTTTTCTTTAAGTCTCCAATGGAGGACCGCGATCCTTTCTTTTCGCCAGACGGCAAGTACATCGTTTATACATCCGGAGAATCCGGTAAGGACGAGATCTATGTCCAACCATTCCCGGCGTCGGCGGACAAATGGTTGGTTTCAACTAATGGCGGCTTTAGCCCGCGTTGGAGTCAAAAGGGCAACGAGCTGGTCTATGTACAGCCAGACGGCAAGGTGATGTCAGTGTCAGTAAAGGCCGGAGGTACATTCGAGGCGGGTGTGCCGCAGGTCTTGTTCGACGTCATTCTCGCGAGGGCTCCACGCGGCGACGATTACATAGTCTCGAAAGACGGTCAACGCCTGATGTTCATCAGCCGCGGCACCGACGGCTCGCTGCCGCCCATCCATGTCATCCTAAACTGGTCCGTCGGCCTAGGTAAATGAACAGCTATGAAACGATGCCCTGAATGTAGGCGAGATTATTACGACGATACGCTGCTGTATTGCCTCGATGACGGCAATGCGCTGCTCGAAGGGCCGGCGAGTTTTGGCGCGATCGCTCTCGAACCGGCAACCGTACGGTTTCATCCTGCGAATATTGCCGATCTACCGACGCTCAGATACGCCATCGAGCCCCTGGTAATTGAGCAAAAATTGAATTCGATCGCCGTTTTGCCCTTTCGAAACCTCAGCCGCGGCGAAGACGGCGATTACTTTTCGGACGGATTGGCCGAGGAGCTTCTCAACGTGCTCGCCAAGATCAGCGGCTTGAGGGTTGCAGCCAGGACGTCTGCTTTTTCCTTCAAGGACAAGCAGATGACCATCGCCGAGGTTGGCCGGATACTCAATGTCGCGACAGTTCTTGAAGGCAGTGTCCGGGCCGCAGGCGAACGCGTAAGGATCTCAGTTCAGCTCATAAAGGTCGAGGATGGCTTTCAGCTTTGGTCCGAGGCGTACGATCGTACCTTGAATGATATTTTTGCGGTGCAGGACGATATCGCTCAGTCCGTCGTTGAGGAGCTTCGCGGATTGCTTACGGGAATAGAGCCCGATCCGAATCCGAGTGACCTTGTAGTTTCAGAAGTTGCCGAAGCGTTCAAAGGCCGCGCGGATGACCCTGAGGCGCAGCGGCTGTTGCTGCTTGGCCGCTATCGCCTCGACCGAACGACCCGTGAGGATACCGCAAAAGCGATAGAGTGTTTTCAGCAGGCGATCGCGATCGACCCTGAATTTGCACTTGGTTGGGCCGAGCTTGCCCGTGCATTCTCGATCGAGGCCGGAGCCTCGTGGGCGCCCGTCGACGAAGGGTTTGCCCGATCGAGAGAAGCGGTCGAGCGGGCGCTGGCCTTAGAACCCGATCTCGCCGAAGGCCACGCACAAATGGGCCGTATTCAGGCATCTTACGATTGGGACCTGAATGCAGCCGCAATATCGTACGCTCGTGCACTTGAGTTCGCTCCGGGAAGTGCGTCGGCTCTTGACGGAGCCAGTATCCTGGCGTATAAAATGGCAAAATTTGATGAGGCGATGGAGTTGAGCCGACGGGTTCTTGCCCAGGATCCGTTGAGCACCGCCGTTTGGCACAACCTCGGCCTGCTTTGTCACGCGGCCGGATCATTTGACGAGGCAGAGACCGCGTTTCTACGTGCGTTGGAGATCGCTCCGAGACGGTCAGCTACTAACGCCCTTTTAGCTCTTGTATACTTGGACCAAGGGCGTTTCGACGAAGCGTCTGAGAAAGCAAAGTCAGAACCAGACGGCTTCTGGCGATCATGGGCACTCGCCATCATTTACCACCGCCAGGGCGATGTCGAGGCGTCTGACCGTGAATTGGAACGTATCAAGAATGAGGAAACGGCGGGCAATGAATTTCAGATCGCCGAAATTCACGCAATGCGCGGCGAGGCCGATGTCGCGTTCACCTGGCTCGACCGTGCGATCGATCAGCGAGATCCGGGAGTTACGCATGCCAAGGTAGATCCGAGGCTGCGGTCGTTGCAGGGTGACGCGCGCTGGCCCGAATTTTTGGCAGCAGTCGGTTTGTGAACCTCCAGAACCTCGAAGCGTTTACTCGTCGTCCGGGTTCGGTTCTAAAGATATGCCGGTATTTGGTTCACGCAAATTACTGCTTTCCGGAGCCTCTTTCGTATTCGGCTCGCGGTAAGCCTCGACATCAGGTTCGTCTATTGTGTTTGGTTCTCTTGGATCGGCCATGTATTTCTCCGTTTCTTTGATCGGTTTCGAGCAGACCACGAGTTCGAAAAATGTCGCAATTTAGGGAGCTTTCGTAAAAAACAAGCGTGAGCCTTCGGCTGCGGCCAAGTTCGAGTGGTACGTGGAATAACTGTATAACTCCCCGCAAGTGTTGTCAATAAATATTGTTATTGCCGCCGTGGTACTACAGGCGGGACGAGCAGATCATATATGACGGCAACTAATAAAACCCGACCGGATGGCAGCTTCGATCTTGACGACGCGACCTCTTTCGAGATCGAATCATCGCCGCTTTGGAACCGCGATCTCGCACCGACATCGCAGGCGACACGAACGTGGACGACATGGAACATTGCGGCCTTGTGGATCGGGATGAGCGTTGTCATTACGACCTACACGCTGGCTGGCGGGTTCATCGAGGCCGGGATGACGTGGTGGCAGGCCATGATGACCATCCTGCTCGGGAACTGCATCGTACTGATCCCGATGGTCTTGAATGCTCATGCGGGAACGAAGTACGGCGTGTCATTTCCGGTTCTGGCTCGCGCTTCGTTCGGAACCAAAGGCGCGAACATTCCGGCCATCCTTCGGGCGATCGTTGCATGCGGCTGGTTCGGAATTCAAACGTGGATCGGCGGAACCGCGATCGATGCTTTGTTTACGGCACTCTGGAACGGCTGGGCCGGGATCGACTCGATGATCGGCGGGCATCCATTGCACACATGGATGTCATTCTTCCTCTTCTGGATCATTCAGGTTGTGATCATTCTAAAAGGGATCGAAGGGATCAAATATCTTGAATCGTGGACCGCACCGCTTTTGCTGTTCGGCGGCCTTGTCTTGCTGGTTTGGGCAACGAATGCCGCCGGTGGATTGGGGAATGTGCTTACAGGTGTTTCGGTTCTGCAAAAGCAGCAGGCTGATTTCTGGACGATCTTTCCGGGTGCGCTGACAGCATCGGTCGGATATTGGGCGACACTGAGTTTGAATATTCCTGATTTTACGAGATATGCCAAGAGCCAGCGTTCTCAGATGATGGGACAGGCATTGGGATTGCCGACGACGATGACTGCGTTTGCATTCATCGGCGTTGCTGTGACGAGCGCGACGGTGATCATTTACGGCGAGGCGATCCCTGATCCGGTCAAGCTTATTCAAAAATTCGACAGCGTACCCGTGATACTTTTTGCGATGATCGTCATTTTTGCCGCGCAGCTTTCAACAAACATGGCCGCGAACGTCGTGTCGCCATCGAATGATTTCTCGAATCTCAATCCGAAACGGATCTCGTACGTCGCGGGCGGTTTGATCACCGCCGTGATAGGGATCGTGATGATGCCGTGGCAATTGATGTCTTCGATGGGGGCATACATTTTTACGTGGCTGATCGGATATTCCGGCTTAATGGGCGCGATCGGCGGCATTTTGATCTGCGATTATTTTCTAATCCGGAAGAAGCATCTGGAACTTGCCGAACTCTTTAAAACGGATGGCATATATTCCTACGGCAGCGGCTTTAATTGGCGTGCGATAGTTGCCCTGGTTGTCGCTATCGCTCCTGTCGTTCCGGGATTTTTACGAGCAGCAACGACACCGGGTGGTCAGGTTGCCGATCCCAATTTCTTTGACACGCTTTACACTTATGCCTGGTTCGTTACGTTCGGAATCGCTTTTGTGTTGTATCATCTGCTAATGAGTTTTCGCACTCTACGGTCTTCTTGACGGCAATTGGCCTGAACGGTGAACGCTCTATCCATCGAAACGATTTCTGTTCCCGGAGGTAATTCAATATGTCAGTACCGCTAAACGCGCAAAGACTCGACGTGAGAGAAAGCAAGCTTACAAAGATCCTGATGATCTTGCTTGGTGTTTTCTTCGTGCCAATAGGCATCGTTTTTATTTTCAACGGCATTCAGGGTGGAAAGGTTGTCCCGCTTGGGCTTGGTGCCGCGCTGATATTGACTTTTGTCGTTATATTTTTTCTTATGACGCGTGCGACATCAAAGGGCGTCAAGTATTTTTCGGAAAGCGGGATCGGCCTGGCAGGTGGGGGTGAGATCCCCTACTCCGAACTCCGAAGCGTTGTCGATACAATGGCGATGCGATCTGCAACAAAAAAGGGGCTTTGGCGTACGGAACTCCGCTTCAAAGACGGCAGTGCAGCGTGGCTGATACCGAACAAGATATCCAATTTCGATGAGGTTCATGCCTTTGTTCGCGGCCTGCCGTGTGAGCAAAGCCAGGAAGACGCACGGGGATAGATAACTATGTCAAGAACGATCAAAGCAGGCCTTATACAGGCACATAACGTTGCACCGGTCGATGCGTCGATCGACGAGATCAAAAAGGCGAATATCGATAATCAAATGAAGTTTATCGAATCGGCCGCAAACCAGGGCGTGCAAATGCTCTGCTTTCAAGAGATCTTCACGACACCGTATTTCTGTGCCGAGCAGCAAACTCGCTGGTACGATGCGGTCGAGAAAGTCCCCGATGGCCCGACCGTCAAGCTTATGCAGGACGTCGCAAAGCAATTTGGTATGGTGCTGATCGTTCCGATCTATGAGGAAGAGATCTCAGGGATCTATTACAACACCGCGGCGGTGATCGACGCGGACGGGAAGTACCTGGGCAAATACCGCAAGACCCACATCCCGCACGTGGCTCCCGGTTTCTGGGAAAAGTTCTATTTCCGCCCGGGGAATCTTGGCTATCCGTGTTTCGATACGGCATTCGCACGCATCGGCGTTTACATCTGCTATGACAGGCATTTTCCGGAAGGCGCCCGTTGTCTTGGGCTGAACGGTGCGGAGATCATCTTCAATCCGTCAGCGACGGTCGCTGGGCTTAGCGAATATCTGTGGAAACTCGAGCAGCCGGCGCACGCCGTCGCGAACGGATACTTCGTCGGCGCGATCAATCGGGTCGGCACCGAGGCTCCGTGGAACATCGGTGAATTTTACGGACAAAGTTATTTCTGCGATCCGCGTGGCCAGATCATTGCGGAAGGCAGCCGAGATCAGGACGAGCTTATCGTTGCAGAACTCGACATGGAAAAGATCCGCGAGGTCCGCAACACATGGCAATTCTTCCGCGATCGCCGGCCGGATCTTTATGGGCCGATCGTAGCTGATTGAACATTGTGCAGCATAGAGAGCGATATTCGTCGGGAGCAAAATGGGAATCGATCGTCGGCTATTCGCGCGCTGTAAGGGTTGGCGACCGCATCTATGTCACCGGCACCACTGCGACCGATGAAAACAGCAGGATCGTCGGCGTTGGCGATGCATACGCTCAGACTGTTCAGTGCATCTTAAATATCGAACGAGCATTAAAGCACTTTGACGCAAGTCTCGAAAACATCGTCCGCACGCGGATGTTCGTAACCGACATCTCCAAATGGCAGGAATTTGGTCGGGGCCACGGCGAGTATTTTGGTGAGATCATGCCCGCGACAACGATGGTCGAAGTTTCAAGATTGATCGACCCCGATATGCTGATCGAAATAGAAGCCGACGCCGAACTATAGGCGGAGATACGAGCCGTAAAGAGTGTGCCCGACGGCGTCCGGGCACGATCGATAAACATCCGCACGACTGTTCGAGAGACACATTCGCCACCGGTCGTGTTGCCGCATAAATTGATATGCCCGATAATTTCCGATCACCTCTGAGCGTTGGTGAGATCGAGGCGAATTTCGCCGAGATAGATCCTGCAATGACTCCGGCCGAGGCCGCGGTCGAAGCTGGCCGCTGCCTCTATTGTTACGATGCGCCGTGCATGCACGCCTGCCCGACGCACATCGACATTCCGTCCTTCATAAAGAAGATCGCGAGCGGCAATCTGAGCGGTTCGGCTCGCGTCATTTTTGATGCAAACCCGATCGGGGCGACATGTGCGCGTGTCTGCCCGGTGGATGTCTTGTGTGAAGGTGCATGCGTCGAGAAAACATTGGTGCAGAAACCGATCGAGATCGGGCGCCTTCAGCGTTACGCTACCGACCACGCCCTCTCCAGCGACAAGCAGATATTCACCAAGGGCGAATCGAACGGAAAGTCTGTCGGTATCATAGGCAGCGGTCCGGCGGGCCTTTCGTGTGCTATGTACCTCGCGAGGCTCGGCTATGACGTCACGATCTACGATCGAAACGAAAAGCCGGGCGGGCTCGACACCTACGGTATGGCCGAATACAAAATGTCGCAGGCAGATTCGCTTGCTGAGGTCGGTCAGATCGAGGCTTTGGGCGTTTTGATCCGGACGAACACGCGTATCGTGGGCGATCTATCGCAGCCATCGGCGTCCATTGGCGGATCGGAACCGGAGAAAGTTGAAGAATTCCGAATGCAAAAAGATGTTCCCATCCGGGAACTTCGCGATTCCCACGATGTTCTTTTTCTCGCGGTCGGCATTGGCGAAACCCGAAAACTGGGTATCGAGGGCGAAGAGCTTGACGGCGTATTGGATGCGCTCGAGTTCATTCGACAGATAAAAACGCGCAATTGGAAGGACATTCGGATCGGCAGAAACGTGGCCGTGATCGGGGCCGGAAACACCGCGATCGATGCCGTGACACAGGCGAAACGGCTTGGGGCCGAGCGCGTGACACTGATATATCGCCGGGCAGAAAAAGATGCTCCTGCCTACGCGTATGAGATGGAATTGGCAAAGAAGGACGGCGTGGAATTCCTCTGGAACACCATGCCGACAGCTATCGGCGGCGTTGGTCTTTTATCGTCACTCCGGGTCAGCGGTCCGGAAGGCGAATACGAGATACCGTGCGACATGGTCATAAAGGCGATCGGGCAAACTAAAATGACGCCGTTCTTTTCAGAGGTCTGCGGCATTGCGACCGACGAACTAGGACGAGTTGTCGTCAACGAGCGAATGCAGACCACCGACCCGATGATCTTTGCCGGCGGCGATTGCGTGAACGGCGGTGCTGAGGCTGTCGATGCCGCGCAGATGGGCAAGCTTGCTGCGATCGGCATACATCGCCAGCTGTTCGCCGAAGATGTGGAATTTGCCGGTTCGGCGATTACAAAGTAATATTCTTGGAAATAAATCTAAGCCCATTCTCCCGCGGCAATTTCGTAAATTGTAACTATGGAAAATGAAAACGGTTCAGCCGAAGTCATCAAATCTACAAGTTTTGTCGAGAAGGCTCTGGATCTGATCGAACGGGTCGGAAACAAACTGCCAGATCCTGCCGCGCTTTTCCTTTTGTTGCTTTTCGTTGTCTGGATACTCTCAGCGATCCTCTCGACAATGACATTTGCCGAGATCGATCCGAGGTCAGGGAAAGCGCTGGTAATAAACAACCAGATGACCGGCACGGCCATCGCGGCATTTTTGTCGAACATGGTCACGACCTTTACGAGCTTTCATCCGCTTGGTGTCGTACTCGTCGCGCTCCTTGGCGTCGGCGTCGCCGAGCATACCGGATTCATAAATGCATCGCTTAAAGGACTGCTGAGCTTCACGTCGCCGGCATTGCTGACGCCGATGATCATTTTCGTCGGCATCATCAGCCATACGGCCGCCGATGCCGGGTACGTTCTGGTCATCCCGCTCGGGGGCGTGATCTTCTATTCGGCTGGCCGGCATCCGCTGGCCGGGATCGCCGCGGCATTCGCCGGCGTTTCCGGCGGCTTCAGCGCAAACTTCATTCCGGCCAGCCTTGATCCGCTTTTGGCTGGATTAACACAGTCAGGTGCACAGATCATTAATGCGTCATACGTCGTAAACCCGCTCTCTAATTGGTACTTCACTGCATCGTCGACATTGATGCTCGTCGGGGTGGGCTGGTTCCTTACCGACAAGATCATCGAGCCGCGACTCCGTAAGACCGCAGAGATCGACGGCGATCCCGATGAAATGCCAAAGATGGAAGAACTCGGAGCGGCGGAGCGAAAAGGGTTGATCGCAGGGCTTGCTGCGATGCTGATCGGCATCGGCATCCTGGTGGCCGTGTCGATCCCTGAGAATTCGCCCATGCGTTCGGCTCCCGGTTTTCGCGTCTCACAGGCATCTGTCGATCGATTGAGAGCTTCGGGCGTACCTGACGACGTGCTTGCGAAAGCGGCCCCGATAGTCGGGCAGGAGATATTCGGAAAGACCGCCTACGACAATGCGTTGAAATCCCGCCTTGGCGAGGAGAACGCAAAGAAATACGGCGAGGCGTTCCAACAGAATGCCGAGCCGGTTTCGCCGCAGTTGACGGCTTCGTCGGCACCGCTGATGCTCTCGATCGTTTCTCTTATTTTCTTGCTGTTCCTGATACCGGGCATCGTTCACGGCTATGTAGCCGGAACGGTCAAGAGCCATAAGGACATTGTTCAGGGAATGAGCAAGACGATGAGCACGATGGGCTACTACATCGTTCTCGCATTCTTTGCGTCGCTCTTTATCGCCGCATTCGGGCAATCTAATCTCGGCGCGTTGCTCGCCCTTAAAGGCGCTGGTGCGCTGCAGTCGTTGGCACTTCCGCCGCAGGTTACTATCATCGGCATAATTTTGCTCACTGCATTTGTTAATTTGCTGATCGGCTCGGCATCGGCCAAATGGGCATTGCTTGCTCCGATATTTGTTCCTCTTTTAATGCAATTGGGTATGTCGCCCGAATTGGCTCAGGCCGCGTACCGGATCGGCGATTCGACGACCAATATCATCACACCGCTGATGCCCTATTTCCCGCTCGTCGTCGTTTTTGCTCAAAGATATGTGAAGAACACCGGGATCGGGACCCTCGTGTCATTGATGCTGCCTTACACGGTCGTATTCATGATCACGTGGATCATCTTTCTTATTATTTATTGGGCACTCGGCATACCGCTTGGCATTCAAGCACCATATACATATCCGTAGATCGGAGGCGCGAATATGCAAAGAAATGACATAGACCAGGAACCTGAACATGAAGACACGGTCGACGAAACCGGTGTTCCGCCTGAAGAAGCTGTTCACCCCGTTCCCGGCATCCATCATGAACACGAACCCGACGCCGAGAACATAATGCCGGCGGAAGACCAGCCAGGGACATTCTAGCCCCGACGGAGAAGGTCCCGGCAAATATCTTGATATATCCATACATGTAGGTATACTAGTCAATGGAGTTTGAATGGGACCCGCGAAAAGCCGAAGCGAATTTCAAAAAGCACGGCGTTTCGTTTACTGAGGCTGTCGAAGCGTTCTACGACCCATTCGCTGTGGATGATATTGACGATGCCCATTCCTCCGATGAAGAGCAGCGATTCACATTGATCGGCCGGTCGGATGTTCGGCTTTTGATAGTTGCTCACACTATCAAGGGCAGCGATAAGATCCGCATAATCTCAGCTCGAAAGGCGAGCCGGACTGAATCCAGGATATATGAGGAAGCAAAAAAGTTCTGAGAAAGAAGTTCTCTTCGAAATGACGCAGGAAGAGTACGATAAGGGCCTGGCGAAAGGTTGGGACGCTGACGACATGATGCCCGTCGGTGTTCACAAGTTTCGACGCTCGCGTTGGGCCGAAAAATTGAATAAGAGCAATAAGGTCAAGGTTTCGATCTACCTCGATGGGGAAGTACTCGATTACTTCAAGCAACGCGCTGAGCAACCGAACGCAGCTCCCTATCAAACGCAGATCAACAACGAACTTAGGAAAGTGATGGAAAATCGTTCTTCCGACACGGAGTCGGTCGGGCAGGATATTCTGAACAACAAGAAGTTTTTGAAGGCGTTGAAGAAGAAGCTGGAAGGGGTTTAAAGGACTCGAGTAGGTTTGGGAACAATATTCCTTTTCGCGCGTCTATATTCTATAGATTAGGCTCCGTTACCCAAATGCCATTATGAAAAGATCGATCCTTACTATAGTCATTGCTCTTTCGTTGTCTTCCAATCTCATCGCAAAGTGGGCATTGATATCGACTGCGGAGCTTGTAAAGGATTCTGATTTGATCCTGGTCGGCACGTTACAAAACGTTAGCGAATTCACTCGGGACAATGTCGACTATTCTGAAGGGTTCATTGTCGTCGAGAAAGTGATCGCAGGAAATGATAAAACAACGTCCGGCGACATACTTAAGTCCGGCGATAAGATCTTTATCAAGTGGCAAAACTCGTCGATGATCGCCTGTCCTCGTGTTGAACATAAAGGTGATGAAAACGTTAAGGGGATCTGGCTTCTGGAAGTAGAAAGCGATGGCACAGTAAGCTCGGATTATCCCTGGCGATTTAGTGAGCTCGACGAATTGGATAAACTATCGAAGGTTGTTCGCGAGACAAAGCTTAGGAGGAGCCTTACTAGGCTCGCTGTAGTTGACGAAATGCTGACAAATAGTAACGAGGAGCGGCCGAGTACAACAGAAAACGAGCTAGGAGAAGTACCGGTCGAGGTAAGGTCAACGCCGCCATCATCCGAGTATTCGCTATTCGACGCGGGTTTGGTTTTGGTACTTTGCACTTTCCTTTACTATCTACTTTATCGAAGTAGGTTTAGAATCCGATAACGTATGGCAGATCTACGTATCAACTTCGCCGGGATCAAGTCACCAAATCCATTCTGGCTCGCGTCGGCGCCGCCGACGAATATGGGTTCGATGATCGAGCGCGCGTTTGATGCGGGTTGGGGCGGTGCGGTTTGGAAGACGTTGGGTGAACCGATCGTAAATGTTTCGTCGCGGTTGGCGGCGATCGATCACGGGTCGACGCGGATGATCGGGCTCAACAACATCGAGCTGATCACCGACCGGCCGCTTGAGGTCAACCTGAAAGAGGTCGCCGAGTGCAAAAAGAAATATCCGAACCACGCGGTCATCGTGTCGCTGATGGTCGAGTCAAAAAGGGAAGCATGGCACGAGATCGTCAAGCGGTCACAGGACACCGGATGCGACGGGTTTGAACTGAATTTCGGCTGCCCGCATGGCATGAGCGAACGCGGAATGGGAGCCGCGATGGGCCAGGTGCCTGAATACACCTGCATGGTGACGGAATGGGTGAAAGAGGTCAGCGAAATACCGGTGATCGTAAAACTGACACCGAACGTCGCCCATATCGGGCCGCCGGGACGTGCGGCGATGAAAGGCGGTGCCGATGCGGTTTCGCTGATAAACACGATCAACTCGGTGATCGGCGTCGATATCGACACGCTTGTTCCGTATCCAAACGTTAATGGGAAAGCGGCCCACGGCGGTTACTGCGGGCCGGCGGTCAAACCCATAGCGTTGAATATGGTGAGCGAGCTTGCACGCGATCCGGAGTTCAACATCCCGATCAGCGGCATCGGTGGTATTTCGACATGGCGCGACGCGGTGGAGTTCATGCTGCTCGGTGCCGGCAACGTTCAGGTATGCACGGCGGTGATGCATTACGGGTATCGCATCGTCGAAGACATGATCGACGGCTTGAACACGTATCTCGACGAGAAAGGCTTCGCCTCGGTCAACGACATCGTCGGCAAGTCCGTCAACCGCGTAACCGACTGGGGCAACCTCGATCTGAACTACGACGTCAAGGCCCACGTCAACGAAGAGCACTGCATCCGATGCAACCTCTGCTACATCGCCTGCGAGGACGGCGCCCACCAGTCGTTCGAATTCGTCCAATCCAACGGCCATCGCTACCCGCGAGTGATAGAAGAAGAATGTGTCGGCTGCAACCTCTGCGCTCTTGTCTGTCCATCACCTGGTGCGATCACAATGCTGCGCCGCGACGATGGGTCAAATCCCCAAACGTGGAAGCAGCGAACAGGCGGCGATTCAAACTGAGCGTTTTTGAATAGTGTGCCCGGCAATGCGACCGAGAGCGCAGACGAAGCGGTCAAAGTTTGCGAATCGCTTGTCCTGAGTAAGTCCTTTTACATATCTCGCATAGATCTGCTGAGCGATCACGGCGATCTTAAAGGTCCCAAAGACGTAGTAGTAGAGAATGTTCGACACGTCCCGGCCCGAAATTTCCGCGTACATTTCCACCAACTCTCTTCGCGAAACGTTCTTCATAAGCACATACGGATTGAATGGCATCCGCATCATTTCTTCACCGGCGTCGGCTGATATCCAATAGCCGAGCGTGGTTCCGAGGTCCATCAAGGGGTCGCCGACCGTGACCATCTCCCAATCGAGCACTGCTGTGATACGCGTCAGGTCATCGGGGTCGAGCATCACGTTGTCGAACTTGTAATCGTTGTGAATGAGTGAGGCACCGGATTCGGGCGGAATGTTGGCATTGAGCCATTCGATCGCCGCTTCGAGTTCCGGATGCTCATCGGTCTTCGCCGCAAAGTATCGCTTCGTCCAGCCCTCGACCTGCCGGCGCGGATAGCCCTCAGGCCGTCCGAGATCGCCGAGGCCCGCCGCCGCATAGTTCAGGTTGTGCAGGTCCGCAAGATTGCCGATAAATGCCCGACAAACCGACCGCTGCAACTCTGACGAATTCTCCATCTCCGGGGGAGCGGCTCCGCGAATGATCAGACCCCGCCGCCTCTCCATAAGGTAGAACTCTGATCCGATCACGTCATTGTCATCGCAAAAAAGAAGCGGCTTCGGAGCCGCGGTATAAACCGCCGAGAGTTTTGACAAGACATCATACTCACGCCGCATGTCATGGGCAGTCTTGACCGTGTTGCCATAAGGCGGACGGCGGAGAACGAATTCTTCATCGCCGATCGTGATCAGGTAGGTCAGGTTCGAGCTCCCGCCGGGAAACTGCCGCACGCCAACCTCGGTCTGAACCCCGCCGATCCGAGCGTTGACGTACACTCCCAATTTGGCTGTCTCGATGCCTTCACGCGGTGCTATGGTTTCGTTGATCGACTCGGTCATTCGCTCGATTATAGGACAGTCCGCCGAATGGCGCTAAAATGCCCTCTGATGACCTCGATCAGCACACCGGTCTGGCGGCTCACCGGCCTCAGAGACAGCGAGCCAGGCACGCTTAGCCTTTCCAACGGACGCTTGAGTTACATTGAGGACGACAGCCCTCGATTCGACGTACCGATCGACGAAATAAGCGGCATTACCTTTCCGTGGTATTACTTCGGCGGCGGGTTCAAGTTTTGTGTAGGCGGCGAGGAGTATCGATTCTCCCTCGTCGAGCCGCATAACGAGTTCGCTGACATTCGCACCGGGCGTTCGTGGGGAAAACGATGGAAGGATGCCCTCGGCCGGCGATGAGGGCAGATTACGCCTCGCGGGGCACCTGTGCTAACTTACTCGAATGTATCAAATGGGGCGGGCCTCCGTCGTTCGGCCGAAATATCTCTTTCTGTTCCTTCTGTCGCTTGCAATGTCGGCAGCCGCGGCCGCTCAGCCCGCGAATCGCTCGGTCGCGGTCACATTTGACGACCTTCCAGCGACCCACGGCGGTCTGGCTGAATATGAATACGTTACCGAAAACCTTCTTTCGAAACTCAAGGCCGCCCGTGTCCCTGCGATCGGATTCGTTAATGAGCGAAAACTATTTGTCGTTGGCGAGATCGACCGGCGAACCGCATTGCTAAAACGTTGGCTCGATGATGGCCATGAGCTGGGCAACCACTCCTTCTCTCACATTCAGATCGACCGTGCATCATTCGAGCAATACGCCGAAGACGTCGTCCGCGGCGAGACGGTAACGCGAATGCTTCTTGATGCAAAAGGCAAGAAACTTCGCTATTACCGCCACACCCAACTCAGAACCGGGCCCACCGAAGAGTACCGCAAACAGCTTAACGACTTTCTCTCCCGCCGCGGTTACATCACCGCTCCGGTCACTGTCGATAACAATGATTACGTTTATGCGATGGCCAACGCGAATGCAAAGCAGAGAGGTGATATGCAGTCCGCCGAGAAGATCGTCGCCTCGTACATCGAATACATGGATAAGGTCTTCGATCATTTTGAAAAGATCAGCGTGGAGCTGCTCGGATATGAGGTCAAACAGACCCTCCTTCTTCACGCTAACGAATTGAATGCTGACCATTTTGACAAACTCGCTGCAATGATTCGAAAGCGAGGATATTCCTTCATAACATTGGACGAGGCCCTTGCCGACCCGGCGTACAAACTCCCCGAGGCCATTTCTTCCCGGGGGCTGTCATGGATTCATCGCTGGACGATCGCAAAAGGTAAGCCGATGCGCGAAGAGCCCTTAGAGCCGGGATGGCTGGCACCGCTTGCGAGGACGAACTAACACATGGATTTCGAATATTCCGAAAAAGCAAACGAATTCAGGGGACGGCTTTTGGCGTTCATGGACGAGCATATCTATCCGAACGAGCAGAGGTATCTTGACGAGATAAACTCGGGCGACCGCTGGGAGCCGAGCCGCGTGATCGAAGACCTCAAAGTAAAGGCCCGGAACGCGAGACTGTGGAACCTGTTCCTCCCGGACATATCCGGTCTTTCAAATCTCGAATACGCACCGTTGGCTGAGATAATGGGCCGTGTGACCTGGGCAAGCGAGGTTTTCAATTGTTCCGCGCCCGACACCGGCAATATGGAGGTGCTGCATCTCTACGGGACCGACGAGCAGAAGGAAGCTTGGTTAGAGCCTTTGCTGTCCGGCGAGATCCGTTCATGTTTTGCGATGACCGAACCGGAAGTTGCCTCGAGCGATGCGACGAACATCGAGGCGTCGATAGTTGCCGACGGCGATGAATATGTGCTTAACGGCAAAAAGTGGTGGTCGACCGGCGCCGGCGATCCCAGATGCAGACTTGCCATTTTCATGGGCAAAACTGACCCATTCGCTTCGCGATACCGTCAGCAATCCATGATCCTTGTGCCGATGGACACCGAGGGTGTTGTCGTCCGGCGATTGCTCAGTGTTTTCGGGTACGATGATGCGCCGAACGGCCACGCCGAGATCACCTTCACCAATGTCCGCGTTCCCAGATCGAATCTGCTTTTAGGCGAAGGACGCGGTTTCGAGATCGCCCAGGGACGGCTCGGGCCGGGGCGTGTACATCATTGTATGCGGTTGATCGGTGTGGCCGAGCGTTCCTTAGAGCTATTGATAACGCGCGGTATGGACCGTGTCGCCTTCGGCAAGCCCATCGCTGACCGGGGCGTCATTCGCCAATGGATAGCCGAATCGCGGATGGCGATCGACCAGGCTCGTTTATTAGTGCTCAAAGCAGCGTGGATGATGGATACGGTCGGAAATAAGGCCGCACAAAAAGAGATCGCGATGATCAAAGCCGCGGTTCCGCAGATGGCTCTGAAGGTGATCGACCGTGCGATCCAGGTCCACGGCGGAGGCGGAGTCTCTCAGGATTTCCCGCTTGCTGCGTTTTGGACCTACGCACGTTCGCTCAGGCTCGCCGACGGCCCTGATGAGGTCCATCTCGAATCGATCGCAAAGATGGAGATCAGGACCAGGCACGGTTCGTAGAGTCGTCTAACCTTTTGCTCTCCCGGTTTGTTTCACCCAAGCCGATGTCACAAAGATTGTCATGATCGGTGTTCCATCGAATGCCGCGGGCGACCGATGACGGTTCATTCATTCTGTTCTAAGAAAGCTGTTCGAACATTTTTGCCTTCCAGCCGAAAGAAATTCGGTCAGCCTGAAATAACGCAACATATCGGATCTGCGGAAAGGCCCGTAAATACGAGCATCGGTCATTCTGAATATTTTTCTTTCAACAATCGTTCAACAGTGCAAAAAAGTGTTGACAGATGTTGACCATTCCTGTAACTTAATCACTTGACGGTGCTGAATGACCGTTTCCCTTCGCCACCCGATGCGAAAACTTTTTCTGAAATACAACATCCTGCGACGGCGTTTCTAACGCCGTCACAAACATCCGGAAAGGAACGGCTGCGAATCACTGCCTTCAGTTGGCCTGTCTGTGAACGTCCTTCCGATGCTGTAGATCAAAAGGTGGCAAAGTTCCCCGAGTGCAACGCAGCCGTTCCGATCCGATGTATCCAAAAAATCCCTAGAACAATATAAAGATCATTGGCATTAGAGCCGTGAAGGAGCAAGAAGAAAATGCTGTTCGGTAAAAAGAAAAGCGCAGCCGGTCTGGATATCGGATCGAGCTCTGTCAAAATGGTCGAGCTCGACGGCAAAGCAAACAGCCTTAACCTCGTCAGCCTCGGTTATCAGAATCTACCCGACGAAACGATCATCGATGGACAGATAATGGAGCTCAACGCCGTTTCTGACGCTATCCAGAACGTTTGCAGCAGCAACGGTGTGAATGCCGACCTCGTCGTAACGGGCGTCAGCGGCCATTCGGTCATCATCAAGAACATCATCTTGCCGCCGATGAGCCAGGAAGAACTCGAAGAATCGATCGATTGGCATGCCGAGGAGCATATTCCGTATGACCTATCCGACGTCAGCCTCGATTATCAGATCACCGCTTCAAACTCCGATTCTACACATGTTCTGATCGCCGCTTGCAAACGCGAGCGTATCGACAATATCCGTCAGGCGGTCCAACTTGCCGGCAAAGAGCCGTACGTCATCGACGTCGATACATTTGCCCTCCAGAATTGTTACGAGCTGAACTATCAGCCGACCGACTCGCAGGTCGTCACGCTGCTCAATATCGGAGCATCGACGATGAACGTGAATATCGTCAAAGGAACGAGATCGCTCTTTTCGCGTGACATAACGGTCGGCGGCAGCCAGTTCACAGACGTTTTACAGCGAAGCCTCGGACTCAGCTTCCAACAGGCCGAGGCCGTCAAGCGTGGAGTCAATAACGCCGTCGAAGGTGTTGAAGAGACCGCGATCGAACCGCTTATCAGCAACGTGACCGAGATCGTTGCAATGGAAATTCAAAAAACATTCGATTTTTACCGTGCCACGACCGAAGACAACGAGACCATCGTCCAGAAGATCCTTATCTCGGGCGGCGGATCGAAGCTGACCGGCCTGGCACAGGATCTATCGGCACGGCTCGAATTGCCGGTAGAGGTGCTTGATCCTTTCCGCAACATCAAGGTCGACGCACGTAAATTCGATCCCGATTACCTGAGCGAAATCATGCCCGAAATGGCTGTTGCCGTTGGCCTGGCGATGAGGGGAGTTTAATAACCATGATCAAAATAAACCTACTGAATTCAGTAACTGAACGTCAGGGCGGCGCTGTCGTCGCGGTCGACCGCAAGGTCGGCAGCCCGGCTTCGCGACTCCTTTTGATGTCGCTCGCTACGGCATTCCTGCTCGCGGCCGTTGTCGGATGGGATGTTATCAGTTCGCAAATGGCCAAAACCGATGCCGAGCGAAGGCTGGCTGAACAGAAGCAGATCGCTGCCGAGCTCGAGGTCGTGATGAAAGAACAGCGAGAGCTTGAACAGAAGATACAGCAGATCGATATGCGTATCGAGGCGATCAAGAATCTGAGGGCAAAACAGGCGGGTCCGAGTGCGGTGCTTGAAGCAATGCGAGAGCGTATCGCCATGGTTCCCGGACTATACCTTCAGAGTATCGAACAGGCCGGCGATCAGGTGATCATCAAAGGCAACTCGCCCGACGAAGCCGCGGTCACCCAGTTCGGTCGCAGCCTCGAATTCTCGAACGGCTTGTTCTCGAACCTCAACATCGAGACGCAGCGTCAGGAGGTCGTCAATCAGATGGCTTCGGTCCCGGCGGGCGGCGGCGAACAGCCAAAGGTCAATGTCGTCGATTTCACGATCAAGACCGCATATACGCCCTCGAAGGCAGCCGGAGCCAACAATCCGATGCCGACGAATGCATCGGCCGCACCTGGAGGCCCAGCAGCTCAGTCTGCCGGCCAGCCGCAAGTAGCTAAGAACTGATCGGACCTTTTCGGTCAATACGAATTGTTGATCTTACGAAAGAGAAGGACACTACAATGTTAGAGAAAATCAAAAACCTTAAATGGCACTTCCAACTGATCTTGTTGGTCAGCATTGCCTCGCTGCTTTACATGACGGTCTGGTACTTCATCACCAGCGAAACGCGGGCCGAGGTTGCCAAACTCAACGAAGAGATCGCGACCATCACTGCCAAGAACGAGGCCGCTCGTGTTGCGACCCAGCGTATCAATGAATTCAGGGCACTTTTTGCCAGCAAGTCGTTGGAATACGAAGAACTGAAGGTCCTTCTTCCGGAACAGCGTGAGATCACAAACGTACTTCAGGGACTGCAGGACAATGCCAAGGATTCGCGTCTCGTCGTAATGCGGTTCTCGCCTCGTGACGATACCCAGCAGGATTCGATCATGGCCAAGCCGGTCGAGGTCGAGGTTGACAGCAATTTCAACAATCTGCGGGCCTTTTTCGACAAGATGGCAAAGCTGCCCAGGATCGTTTCGATCTCGGATTTCAAGATCAATCAGCTTGACAAGCAGACCGGCGAAAAGACCTTGCATGCGCAGTTTCTTTTGACGGCTTTCTATGCCGATCCTGAAGCCCTGACACCGAAACCGGATCCGACAAAACCGGGTGCGCCCAAGCCGCCGGCAACCGCAGTACCGCCGACAGCCGCTCCTCCCGCCGCCAAATAACCAGCCCTTTTTTCTACTGAAAAGGATCTAGAGAGATAAAGCCATGATGAACAAAGCAAAGTTATTTCGACTCTTGAGCATGAACCTCGCCGTGTTGGGCTTCGTCCTGATCAGCGGTTACGTCACCGGGGCCGATGCGCAGACACGCGACCCGTTCGCGAAGCCCGGCTGGGCCCGGACGAAAGACTCGAGAGCAGGTGCTGCGACGGGTACGAAGAAGACACCTCCGCCGGTGATCGATCTTGGTGCTCCAGCGATCGAGCAGCGCATAGCGTATTACAAACAGATGCGCGAAAACGCTGCGGCGAATGGCCAGCCTCTGCCGAAAGTAACGAGCGTCCTAACGCTCAACGAGATGAGCGTGACCGGAATTTTCCGAACACCCCGCGGATATGCGGCGATGGTCGAAGCAACGCCGATCAGGCTTTCGTACACGATCTATCCGGGCGAACGATTCTTTGACGGGCAACTCGTAGCTGTTGAGGAAAACCGCCTTGTTTTCCGTAAGGTGACCAAGATGAGCAACGGCAAGTTCGTTTCATCGGTCGAAAACAAATCGCTTCGTCAGTTCTCTGACCAGGCACAGATACAGGGGACCGCTCCGGTACAGGGTTCCGCGTCAACCGCCCAGCCAGGAACGACGGTAACCACCGACGGCAAGCCGGCGGTCGGGCCGGTCGTCTCGCCGCTTGATGAAATGAACCGTCAGGTGACCACCACCGAAGAAGCTAAAGGCAAACCTGCCAAAGGCGCAAAGAAACCCGTCAAGGTTGCCAAGAGCAACAAATAAACAAGTTTTGGACATTCCGGAAAATTCGCCGGGTGTCGCAAATAGCGAAGCACTTCAACTCATACCACGGCTTGTGATATCTGGGCGTGGATGGACTATGCAACGGAGGAAACATGAATTCTCTTCATAACATCAGCGGTTACCTGCGAAAGGCAGTGATCGCGTCGATCTTAGTAAGTCTGTTAGGCATTGTTGTCGCCGGCCAGGACGTGCGGCAGCAAGGCAAGATGTACGGCGACGCCGGTTTCGTCGGCGAGCCGATCAATCTCAAGATCGTGAATATGGACATTCGCGAACTTCTGAGCTACATCACCGAACAGTACGGTATCAATTTCGTGATCGATAAATCGGTCAAGGCCGTTCCGGTCACAGTCAATGTAAATGATGTGCCCTGGAATGTCGCCCTTGATTCGGTCCTGAGATCGCAGGAGCTTGGCGTCCAGGTAAACGGAACCATCCTCCGGGTCGCAGATTCGAAAACACTTGCGACGGAAGGCGAGATCCGGCGTCTCCAGATGGACAATCAGCTTGATTCATCGCCGCTCTACACCGAGTTCATGCGTTTGAACTACGCCCGTGCCGTTGGCAACATCGGCCGCGGTTCCGCGACCAGCGGTACACAGTCGGGTTCAGGCGGCGGAATGGGCTCCTCGATGAGCAGCGGTGCCGGCGTCGGCAACGAAGGACTTCTTCCGATAGTCAAGCGTCGCCTCTCGCGTCGTGGTTCGGTCGAGGTCGACCTCCGCAGCAATTCTCTGATCATCACGGATGTGCGCGAAAATATCGACGCCATCCGTCAGCTTATCGAGATTCTTGACCAGCCTGAGCCGCAGGTCGAGATCGAAGCACGCATCGTGGTCGCGACACGTAACTTCAGCCGCGACGTCGGTGTTCAGATTTCAGCACTTGTAATCGGCGCCCGAGGAAGCGGAGCCGGCGGCGGTACCCTGCCCGAAGCCCCGGTCGACCCCCGATTGCCGATCCCGCCGAGCTTACCGGTCGGCTCGATCAACAACAACCTCGCCTCGCAGATCGCAAATACGGCGATCGGCCTGACGACGGGCGTTTTTGGAACCGCACAGATCAACATGCTGATCACTGCCGGTGAGCAGAAGGGACAGGCTAAGGTCATCGCGACCCCGCGTGTTACCGCTCTTAACAACCGTCAGGCTGTGATCGAAAGCAAAACGCAGATCCCGATCACGACGATCCAGCCCGGATCGGCCGCCGGTGGAGCCGTGATCGCCACAACGGAATACATCGACGTTCCGCTCAAACTCGAGATCACACCGCAGATCACCGATCTGGGTACGATCGTTCTCGACGTGGTCGCGGAAAACAGCTCGACGGCAACGCTTGTCTCAGGTGCGGCCCCGGCCATCAACACCCAGACGATGCAGACGCAGGTGACCGTTCCCGATGGCGGAACCACGGTTGTAGGTGGTGTTCTGTTCGACGACGAACGTGAAAATCAAGATCGTACACCCGGCCTTTCACGAATTCCGATCCTTGGAGCACTCTTCAAGCGAAAAGGCGTTCAGCGAAATACCAACGAGATCCTCTTCTTCATAACCCCGCGTATTTATCGCCCGGATTATGAGACGAAGAAGGGTTCGTCGGGAACCAGGCCGAATGCAACGATCATCCAGCCGGTGCCTTTGGGCAATCCGGTATCGAACTCGGGTTCTTCTGAGTCGGCTCCCGTGCCGGTTCCGTCCCCGATGCCGGTGATCCAGCCGGTCGTGCAGCAGCCTGCTCCAGAAAAGCCGTAGTCAGGCGGCCGTAGTCCCGAAAGGGAACTGGGGCCGGCACCTGAACAGTTGATCAGGTGCGTTGTTTCCTCCGATCAAAAGCCCGTGGTGCTTCAAAAGCGTCACGGGCTCTTTCTGTTTGGCCGGTCAGTATCTAGGAAAAGGTCAGTTGCGAAGCTGAGCCTTTTGGATGGGGATGTCGCCCGGCAGTCCGAAACCAAGGATCGTATAACCAAAGTCCGAACTGCGTAAGATGTACCAAACGCCGTCGCGATAGACCGCGCGGTCCGCTTTTCCGTCGCCGTCGAAATCGCCCGGTGCGCTTACGTCGGTTCCGATACCGAATTGGACCGCCGAAAATCCTTCGGTCGAGCCAAGCACATACCAGGTGGCGTTAGAGGGCCTAAAGACCGCGGCATCGAGGCGGCCGTCACCGTCATAGTCGTTCTGGACGGGCCGGTCCTCGCTCAAGCCAAAGCCGAATATCGAGTAGCCGAGATCGGAGCTTCTGAAGATGTACCAAACGCCGGTCGAGGGACGCCAGACAGCGATGTCGGACTTGCCGTCGCCATCGTAATCGCCCGGAACGACCTTATCCGTCCCGATGCCGAACTGCCTGATGTCGTATGCCGAATCGGAGCTGCGGAAAATATACCAAACTCCCGTCGACGGCCTGAAGATCGCGAGGTCGGCTTTCAGATCGCCATCGTAGTCGCCCGGCACGGGAATATCGCCTGCCGCGCCGAACTGGGTGATGAGATAACCGCCAGTGCTCTTCTCCACGAACCAGACACCGGTCGAGGGCCTGAAAACAGCCCGGTCGGTAATGCCGTCCCCGTCAAAATCCGCTGGTGCGATCTGATCGCCAGCGATGCCGAACTCGACCGCCTGAAAGCCGCCGTTCGTGCTGTTGAGGGCATACCATGCATTGGTCGATGGCCTGAAGACCGCTACGTCCGTCAGACTATCGGTATCGAAATTGGAGATGATCTCGCCCGAAAGGGTTCCTCGGTTACGGGTATAGATGTAGTCGCCGCCGGGCCCGCCATCACTGTTCGCGGCATTACCTGAGGTGTAAAACCTCACCTTTCCGACGCGCTGCGACGGAGCAGTCCAGGTGAACGTCCACGATTTGGTGCCGAATGTCGTCGGCGTGACGCCGTCGATCGTATGCGAGACATAGCGTCTTTCAACGTTGTTCACAAAGCCCGTATTTTGCTGCATGGTCGGCGGCATTCCCGAGGGCAGCGTAAACGTGCCGACCTGCTGGCCGGTCGAGGTGACGGCGGTCAATTGAAATCCGAATATCACGCCATCGGCCTGATTTACCGTCACCGTCACCGGCACCTGCTGGTTCGGCGTGTAATAGGCAGGAATGCCGGTGATGGTCACATTGCCGGTCCCGGTATTTACCTCAAAATCGGCATGACACGCGGTGCAGCTGATCTCGCCCGGCGCGGCGGTATGGGACGGCGACGGGCCAGAGGCCGATGCGGCCGCTTTGTCGATCTCGGGGCCGAGGCCGATATAGCCGACGATGCCGACGGCCGCGACCGCAGATAGGGCGATGAACTTAAACCCGCTACGCGAGCGAAAAGAGAACTTCATACAACACTAGACTCCTCTTGCTGAAAGTAATGTCTGGAGATTTGACGTTCGAATCGAAGCGAAAGTCTGAGTAATGGGCCTAAAACAAAGGTAGGCTTCGGGGTGTTAAAAGTCAACAAAAAAGACTGCCGGCAGAGGTCATCTGCCGGCAGCCGTTCTTATTGCATCACAAGATCGCCAAGGCGACCCTGTGTCCTATGACTACGGACGAGCCGCCGAAACGATCGGAAGGTCGGTAGCCAAACCGAAGTTCTGTACCGATACACCGGCCGTTGACGCATTGATCCACCAGGTGCCGTTACGGAAGATAGCAAGGTCATCCTTGCCGTCGCCATCGTAATCGCCCGGAGCCGGGACGTCACCGGTCGTACCGAAGGTGATGATATCTACCTGGGCATTGCTGCTGCGGAGGATATACCACGTTCCGGTGCTCGGGCGGAACACGGCCTGGTCGACCTTGTTATCGCCGTCGTAGTTTCCGGGTACGGGGATGTCACCGGCCGAGCCGAACGATATGTTTATCGATCCGCCGCCCGATGCCGTTCCGACCCAGTTTCCGTTCGTGAATATCACACCGTCGGAATTGCCGTCACCGTCGTAATCCGCCGGTACGGGTGTCGTTCCGGGGTTATTGACGATGGCGTTTCCGCCGTTGCTGCTGAGCAGGATATACCACGTTCCGTCTGACTGGCGATAAATGGCAAAGTCTGCCTTTCCGTCGCCATCGTAATCGGACACGGTCGGTACGTCGCCCGGGATTCCCCAAGAGACGCCCGAAACGGTAAAGCCGTTGCTGTTCAGGACGTAGAAGTCCGGGAATGCCGGATCTGCTGCGGCCCTGAAGATCGCCGTATCGGTCTTGCCGTCGTTATCGTAGTCAGCAGGAACCGGAACGTCGGTTGCGATGCCCCAACCAATTGCTCCGAATCCGGCTGTGCTCTGGTTCAGGTACCATGTGCCTTGACTGCCGCGGTAAACCGATACATCGGTCCTTCCGTCGCCGTCAAAGTCAGCACGCCCGTTGCCCGTTTGTGGGGTAACCGAGCAGGCATAGTCGTTGGCTTCGAACGTGAGCGTCCATCCACCATTGATCGTGCCCGGATCCGATCCGGCATCGTCAACGGCGTAAAGCGACCATGTGCCGTTCATTGCAGTGCCGTCAGTTCCAAAAACGGAGGCAAAGGTCGCCGTACCGACCGGAGCCGCACTCTCGTACGGAGCTGCGGGTGCAGGTGCAACAAACGGATCTGGCGTCGCGACATTTGACGGCCTATATTCGCCGCCGTCAGCAATGACGCCTGCGTTCGTGCCAGGAAGCAATGCTGCAGCCGTGTCCGTGATCGAGAATGTGATCGGCGGAAGAGCCTCGGTCGCATTGTTGCCGTTGTCTGACATAAAGATGAACTTCTGACCGCCCGGGCCGACCAGGAGGAAGTCCATGTCGTTATACCATTCGTGCCTGAAGCCGTTGAGCGTCAGTCGGATGTTCTTCTGTCCCGTCAGGCCCGTCGCATTGATCGTTGACGGGTAAGGCGATGCCGGTCCAGAGGTGGTCGTCGGCTGTCCGTTCGGCAAATTGATCAGGGTCGAATTTGTGAACGCAACCGGAGCCCCGCCGACTGGTGCGCCGAGACGGAACGAGAAGTTCTGCGGGTTCATCGCACCGAGTGCGGACGTTCCCGTGATCGTGATCTGGTGCAGGCTTCCGCAAGCTGCGCCGCCGGGAACCGTATACGGAACCTGCTGCGTAACTGTCGCACCATTAGCGATGTTGCCATAATTGACAGTGCCGCCGCCTGTGACACTAATGTTCACGTTGTTGATCGTTCCGCCACCCGAATTATTCGTCACCGGAATACTTACCAGGACGCTTTCGCCAGGTTCCGGGAACCCGTCGTTGTCGCCGCTGGAATCGCTGACGCTGATCGGATTGGTGAAGATCGCGTTCGGAACGTCAAAAGCTTCCGTTACGACGGTGTTATTCGCGCCGGTTCCGGCACTCGAGATGGCGGCGCTAAAGCCCGCACCGCGAACGCGGAATCCTTCACGGACGTCCAATACGTCAGCCGCCGCTTCAGGTGCCGCCGGCAATGCCGAAGCAGCAGCGATGATAGCATCGCGTTCCTGGAGGATCGTCGGGCCGATCGGTGCAAGCTTCATTCCGTCCGTGACCACCTGAAGTGCACGCGTTGTTCCGGCGTTGAAGCCGAGACGTGTGACCATGCGGTTACGAACTTCCCAAAGCATCGAGCTCCAGATCTCACCAATATTGTGGACCTGGTCGCAGGTAGTAACGCCGATCGGGCCTCTCGGAAACGCGCTGTTAGGCGGCGGATTCGAGGTCGTAGTACCGATAAGCGTATTGCAATCCGAGTTTATGTAACGGAACGTAAACGGGTTGTGGGGCTTTCCGTTCGGTCCGAGGAAGGTGATCGGCGCCCGCGGAAAGCGGCGGATGCCGTAATAGTAGTTGCCGGTGAATCCGGATGCGACCAGCAAGGTAGCGTAGCCGCCGGTTGTGTAAATACCGTCGATCGGATCGGTCGGTTCGGCAAGCAGCGTGTACGCGTACCAATCAGACCATCCTTCACCCATACCGCGAGCCATATTGGTCGAAAGACCGCTGGCGTTGCCGTGCAGACGGTTCGAAAGGCCGTGTGTGACCTCGTGGATCAGCACTTCGGAATCGACTGTACCGTCATAGTCGGGTGTAGGACCCGTCCAGAGGAACATCTGCATCCTCGGCCTGGTTCCATCGGCCTGGGTCGACATGTTCGCATTGTTCGTTCCGCTCGAGTCCTGGCCTTCGGCTCTCAGCCGGTCGTTGCCCGTACCGCCGCGGCCGAAGTTATCGGTCTGGAAGTTGAACGCCTGTTCGGTCCAGCCAAGCTGGTACATGATGTCGTGATATCGGTTCATCACGTAAAACATCTGAATGACCGCACCGCGCTGGGCTTGGGCCGTAAGCGGATCGTCACCGGGCGTCGGGCTTCCCGGAGGAGGATTCCATGTCGGGGATGAGAAAACACGGCAGCCTGCGCCGGGGCAAGCTGTGTCGCCGGGCATTGGTGCGTCGACGCCGTCCGGGGCGACGCGGTCCAAACCGGCTTCAACGGCGTTACCGTCGGTGATATTGGCTCCGTCGGTGATCCAGCCGTTGTTGTTGAACGTGTTCGGTGCTTCATTGCCGATCAACGTAATGTTCGACCGGGAAATGATGGCACCCTGCTGTCCCGTCGTCGGATCGACCGGTCCGGGTGAGAGCGGAGCCGGCGAATCAGCTGCCTTCATGTAGGCATTCGCATTGTTGTAAACGTTGTACGTCGCCGCTGTGGTCTGATCTTCGGTCGTGTTCTTTCGCCAAAGCATCGCACCTGTATCGGCATCGACGATGATGTAATACGCGTTTACCGGCTGCCAGATAAGTACTCGCCATGCCGGAACGGCAACGCCCGGTTCGAGCGGGAAGTACATTCTTTCTGCCGTAGTAGCCGAATCGCCGCGTCCGAAGACCACGCGATTTTCGGTCGAGGCCGAATCGTCACGCGACATATCGAGCTTCGATGCATCGCTGTTTATGTAACGGGCGGCTGCGCGAACTGCGTCGGCAGGGTCGCGGAAGTCGGTCGACAGGCTGTTGTAGTCGAGGCCGGGTGCGAGGTTATTGATCACACGGATGATCTCGCCCGAGGTCGTAAAGCCAGCCTTGATCTCGCCGCGGAAAACCGGCACACCATTGATCTGCTGCTCGAGGTGAGCGAACGCCATGTTGCCACGGGGGTTCACGTAGTCAGCGATGACCTTGAGCTGGTCGAGCTGATCGATCTCCATTCCGATCAATTGGTTGTTCTGTTTTGCAAAGTTCCGAAGGGCTTCCGAACGTTTTACCGTCGTCGGGCCTGAAAGCCTTTCGATCTCGTGTCGGTAAACATCAGGAGTGATCACTTCCGGGATGTTGATGTCGGTGTTGTATTCGATCTTCAGAGACGGGACGCGAGTTCTCAGGGATTCTTCGCCCGTCACGAATTTCTGCCGAATGTCAGCAATTGCGGCGGCATCCTTCCCGACCGTATTGCGCATCTTCTGAAAAAGATTATCGATCTCTTCGCCTTTTTGATTGCGAATATCGTAATTTTCGATACCTTCTTCATGGCTCGTGGTCTTCTGAATAATACCCCGGCCTTGGCTATTGACTTCCCACTGAAGCTGTGTCGGCAACACGAAAAATGTCGTGACCAGCGCCAGTACGAATAGACTTAACAGCAGACTTCCACGAGTCTCTGTTCGCGTACTGTGTTGCATTTAAAAGCCCTCCTAAAGCTTTGAAAAGAGAAAAGAACTAGCCGCAATAATGCAGCTCAAGCAAGTGACAAATCGGAAAATAAGTCCAATATTACGGGGTATGAAAGTTAAAAATTCGCCGCTTTCAAGATCGATGACGCAACTGTGAGGGGCGATTCGATATAAACACTGTCGCCGTTTTGCCGACGCTGTATGACGGAAAAAATAAAGAACGAATATAGAGTTGAATACTTTGTAACAGAATTCCGATTTTTCGTCAATGGAAAAACCGCTAGTATCGATCCCGGCAAAGGGAAGAAGATCACCCCGATTTTCGGCAGATCGCCGGAAATTACACAAAATTTGTGAGTTCTGCTGAATCGGATCACAAAAAAAACACCGGCCAGGGTCTGGGCCGGTGCTGAACCTTTCCGGAGCACGGCCGAAACCGTGCTCCGATCAGATCGGTCTGACGTCAGGGCACAAAGGCGTTCGGAACCGGTTTGTCACCCGCCGCGCCGAACGTGATCACCTGGCTGCCCGCGGTCGAACCGAGGATATACCAGTTGGTGTTCGACGATCTGAAAACGGCGGCATCGATCTTCCCGTCGCCGTCATAATCCCCGGCCGTTGGCACGTCACCGTTCGTTCCGTAAGGGAATGAGTAGAAACTGAAATTGTTGCTTCTCAAAATGTACCATTCGCCTGTCGACGGCCGCCAAAAAGCAGCGTCCGCTTTACCGTCGCCGGTAAAATCGCCGGGAACCGGCTTGTCGGCGGCAGATCCGAATTGGAATGCCGTGACGCCGCTGCCGCTCTGAGCGATCCACCATTCGCCTGCTGCCGGCCTAAAGATCGCGATGTCGGCTTCGCCGTCACCATCGTAATCAGCCGGTGTCGGCATGTCGCCCGCCGCTCCGAAGGTTACGATCGAAACGCCGAGGTCTGACGACCGCTGGATGTACCACGTGTTGTTTGACGGCCTGAAGACCGCGACATCGGTCCTTCCGTCGCCGTCGTAATCGGCAGGCACGATCTTGTCGGTCGCCGCTCCGAAGGGGAACGAGTAAAACGTCCCATCCTCGCTTCTCGCGATGAACCACTCGCTTGTCGAGGGCCTGAAGAATGCGAGGTCCGCTTTACCGTCGCCGGTGAAATCGCCCGGCGCGATGACATCGGTCGTTGTTCCGAACTGGGCTGCAGAAACGCCGCCCGAACTGCGGTTTATCCACCATTCGCCGACCGTCGGCCTGAATATCGAAACATCGGTCTTGCCATCGCCGTCGAAATCGAACGGCGACCTGAGATTGTCGATGATCGTGCACGAATAGCTGCCGACGACCGAGACCGAGTCGACGAACCAACCTACGGCGGCTGTGTTGTCGTCGGCACCAAATCGCCATCTGAGCCTTACGCTTTGGGCATTTGCCGCTGCCGGCATCCGAGCGACGGTAGTGACATATCCGCCCGAAGTCCCGCTCCATGCAGCTCGTCCATTAAGCGGATTGTTCGTTCCATTCGAGCCCAGCGTGCTGTTGTAACCGTTCTGCGTGAACGCTCCGCCCGCGGCAACGATGTCCTGATAAGCGCCTCCGCCGATGCTGATCTCGAGAACGCCGCCATCCCAACCCGCTTCGGTGTTGAAGTTGTTGCGGAACGAGACGGTCGCGGCAGGCGACGATATCGGAATAAGCGGCGAGGTCAGATTGGTACCGCCGCCGACCGTCAGCGGATCGAGCGCGAAAGCCGCGTTCGGAGCCGTATCGGGTGTCGTCGTCGAATTCACAAAGTTGATGCCGCCGCTGACGGCTTCCGCGGTCCAACCGGCCGGGAATCCGGGAGCAGCCACACCGTCAAAATTCTCGGTGAATGTCACATTGGGCTGGCCGATGAGCAATGTCCGGGTGAAGCTGGTCGCCCCAAGGCTGCTGTTCACGTTGAACGTCAGATCTATGACCGATCCACAGGGCGTTCCGGCCGGCACGTTGTAATTGATGACCTGCGACGAACTCGCAAGGTGGTTGATCGTTCCGTAACTTGCCGAGCCGCCGCCTACTACCTGAAGCGTCACATTCGTCGCCGGGCCGCCGGTCGTGTTGGTTAACGGTATCGTCAACGCAAGAACCTCGCCGGGCTCGGGATAACCGTTGCCGTTGCCGGTAGAGTCAGAAAAAGAGAAGGTCGGGACCTGAACGAGATTTGGCAGGTCAAATGCCTCGGTAACACGGGCGTTCCCTGAGCCCGAGCCTGTGTTTTGAATCGAAGCCGAGAATCCCATCCCGCGGATCGCAAATCCCGCCCAGATATCCGTAACGTCAGCGCCCGTCCCGCTAGCCTGAGCTGCCGCAAGGATCGCGTCGCGTTCGGTCAAAAACGTAGGGCCAAGCGGAGCAAGCTTCATTCCGTCGGTCACGAACTGCAGCCATCGGCGATTGCCGACCTCCCAACCGAGCCGCGTAACGAATTTTGCACGAACTTCCCAAAGAGCACTGCTCCAGACCTCACCGGCATTGTGCACCTGGTCCGCCGCTCCGCCGCCTCTTGGCGCAAAGGCTCCGTCGTTCAGATTGATCTGCGAACCGTCGATGTCGGCGAACGTCAGCGGGTTATGCGGCCGATTGTTCGGGCCGCCGGTGAACGCCATTACCGCTTTTGGGAAGCGGCGGATGCCGTAATAGAAATTGCCAAAGTACGACGGCGTGACGAGCACATAACCGCCGGTCGTATAGACGCCGTTTATCGGATCGCCTGGTTCCGAAAGCATTGCATGGGCATAGAAATCGCTCCATCCTTCGCCCATGCCGCGCGACATGTTCAGCGAAAGCCCGCTGCCGTTCCCGTGCAGACGGTTCGACGTTCCGTGTGTCGCTTCGTGATAAACGATATCGATATCAGTTGTTCCGTCGCGGTCGGGTTCAGGGCCCGTGAAGATGTACATCTGCATCCGACCACGTCCGCCGTCGGCCGGAGTCGAAAAGTTCGCGTTGTTTGTTCCTGACGAATCCTGGCCTTCCGATGATACGCGGTCATTCCCCAATGCTCCGCGTCCAAAATTGTCTTGCTGAAAGTTTCTTGCCTGTTCGGTAAACCCGAGGCGATAGAGTTCGTCGTGATAAAGGTTCATCGCATAGAACATCTGTATTACGGCACCACGCTGTGCGGCAGGCGTCAACGGTGTGTCGCCGGGTGTTGGGCTTCCGGGCGGCGGGTTCCACGCCGAATCGAAAACGCGGTTCGGCGAACCGGTCTGCGCGGCATCGACACCGTTGACCCCATCGCGGTCGATGCCTGCCTCGTTCGAGTTGCCGTCGGTCAGATTTGTACCGTCTGTTATCCAGCCGTTGTTGTTGAAGGTATATGGAGCTTCGTTCCCGACCCTTGTTACGTTCGTACGCGACAGCAGCGGACCCTGCGTTCCGAGGTTCGGATCGATCGGCCCCGGTGTCAACGGAGCGGGTGAATCTGCCGAGTTGACCATCGCGTTCGGGTTCGTATAAACCTGATAGGTCGCTGCCTGCGTCTGATCCTCGGTTATGTTCTTACGCCAGAGCATCGTACCGGTTTCGGCATCGACAATGATGTAATAGGCGTTCACCGGCTGCCAGATCAGGACGCGCCAAGACGGAACAGCCACGCCCGGCTCGGTCGGAAAGTACATCCGCTCTGCCGTCGTTGCCCAATCGCCGCGTCCGAAGACCACCTTATTCTCATCTGACGCCGATGCGTCGCGAGCCATATCGAGCTTCGAAACATCAACGTTGATATATTGTGCGGCGAAACGGACCGCGTCGGCCGGGTCGCGGAAATCGCTCGAAAGCGAGCCGTGGTCCAAGCCCGGCGCAAGGTTATTGATCACCCTGAACATCTCACCGTTCTTCGCAAACCCGGCTTTGACCTCGCCGCGAAAGACCGGAATACCGTTGATCTCTTGCTCAAGATGGACGTACGAAAGATTGCCATCCGGGTTCGTGTAGTCGGCAGCGGTCTTCAACATGTTTGCCTGGTTATCGTTCGTGCCGAAAAGATCGGGGTTTTCCTTGACGAATTCCCGCAGCGTCTCGACCCGTGTCCGGCCGTCCAGGCTTGTGATCGAGGCCTTTCCGCGAAGCGGGTCGGGGGCGATCACCTCAGGCGTCATGATGTCCGAGTTGTATTCGAGTTTCAGCGTCGGAACCGTTCGTCTCAGCTTCTCCTCGCCGCTGACGAACCCGACCCGGAGGTCGGCGACCGCCGATGCGTCTCGGCCGGCTGTTGCGCGAAAGCCTGCGAGTTTTTCGAACGCCGATTTGTCCGACCGGATATCGTAATTAGGGATCGCCGGGTCATGGCTCTCTGTCCTTTCGATCAAGCCCCGGCCGCTCGTGCCTTTTGTTTCGGACGCGAGTTGGCCCGGCGCGACGAGAAGCGCCGTGACGATCGCAAGCGTGAAAAGTGTTAATACGATGCTGAGACGATTTTCGCTGAGCAGAGATCGGTTCATCAAGAAAATTCCTCCGAAGAATAGAAAAAGAACAAATAGGTTGTGTTTCTTACTTTAGTGGTCGATCTTTGCCACGCTCGCGGCTGGCGGCGCACGGTCGGCGGCAAAACTTTTCGGCTGATCGGATGCGCTACCGATACTGGTCCTTGTTTACGTGAGGGAATGACGAGAAGCCATCGGCCCTGGGATAATTTCAAAGCAAGCCGTAAACTCTGATTTTGACACTCCGCCAACTTAGGTGTCAATGTAATTCATCGGCAAATGGAAGACGATCTGATCGAAAAGGTTTTTGGCACGGACGGCCTCGTCTCGCGTTTTCACGACAAATACGAGTACCGCGAGGGCCAGGTGAAAATGGCTGCCGCTATCGCGACCGCCTTCACCGACAAAAAGCACCTTATGGTCGAAGCCGGCACAGGGACCGGTAAAACGCTCGCCTACCTGATACCTGCCATCGCTGCGATCATTCGTGACAAGAAACGAATAATAATCTCGACCGGCACCAAAAATCTGCAGGAACAGCTGATGGAAAAGGACATCCCGTTCCTGCAAAAGATCTTGCCTAACAAATTCACTGCGGCATACATGAAGGGCCGTTCGAACTACGCCTGCCTATACCGTATCAAGAAAGCCGAGAATCAGCCCGTACTCGACGGGCTCGAACAGATGGATCACTTTCGCGCGATCAGCCGCTGGGTCAATGAGACCGCGACGGGCGACCGGCGTGAACTCGTAGATCTGCCCGAGGAGCTCTCATTTTGGAACCGCATAAACGCACGTGCCGATATCTGTATAGGCCAAAAATGCCCCGAGTTCGAGCCTTGCTTCATAACCCGGATGCGAAGCCGCGCAGACGCCGCCGATCTGATCGTCGTCAACCATCACCTTTTTTTTGCCGACCTGAACGTACGGGGCAATCAGTTTGGGCGAGTGATACCTGATTATTCTGCGGTGATCTTCGATGAGGCGCATTTGATCGAGGATATTGCGTCGGACTATTTCGGATTTCAGGTCTCGAATTTTCAGATCGACGAACTCGTTCGCGACATCGATGGACTTCCGATAACGGATGCGGTCTCGACGCGGGAATTGACACGCCTTTCAGCACGCATCATCGGGCTGGCCGATCAATTTTGGATAAGATTTACGCAGGCCCGAACCGACGGCCGCTATCCGCTGCTTCCCGATGTATTCACCCATCGGACATCAAGCGGCGAATCTAAACCGACGCCGCTTGGCGAGGCTCATTTTGCGCTCGATACGGCGGTCAAAGACCTCGAAACTGCGCTCGATGCCTTTGCCGAAACGCTGCCCGAGGCAGAAAGCCTTTTGCGCCGCGCCCGACAGGCACGTTTTGACCTCGAATTCGTTGTGTCGCAGTCCGAACGAAATTACGTCTATTGGCTCGAGCGGCGCGGCAAGGGCATCTTCCTGCGGGCTTCGCCGGTGGACGTTTCCGAACTGCTCCGCGAGAAGCTTTTCGAAAAGGTCGATACCTGCATCCTCACTTCGGCCACGCTCTCAAGCAATGGGAGTTTCAACTTCATCCGCGAAAGGCTCGGGCTTGATTCCTCAAAGACGACAGGAATGGTCGCGCCGACCTCGTTCGATTATGAAAAGCAGGCGATCCTCTATTTGCCAAAGGCGATGCCCGATCCTAGGTCGCCGGAATTTACGCAAATGGCCGCGGGCGAGATCATAAAGATCCTCGAGGTGACACAAGGTCATGCGTTCGTGCTCTGCACCAGCAACCAGTCAATGAACGCACTTTTCGAATTGGTCTCTTCACGCGTTAATTTTCCGTGCCTTGTACAAGGATCGATGTCGCGTGCGGGCCTGCTCGACCGGTTTCGTGAAACGCCGAATGCCGTGCTCTTTGCGACCGCTGGTTTCTGGCAGGGTGTCGATGTTCAGGGCGAACAGCTTTCGTGTGTGATCATCGACAAATTGCCGTTCGCTGTTCCGACCGATCCGATCGTGGCGGCACGCTCTCGATTCATCGAGGATAATGGCGGACGTGCGTTCTTCGAATACAGCGTTCCGCAAGCCGTCATCTCGCTCAAGCAGGGGATCGGCCGGTTGATTCGCAGCCGGACCGACCGCGGCGTCATCGCGATCCTCGACCCGAGGCTTCGGACAAAGGGCTACGGACGCGACTTCCTCCAAAGCCTGCCGCGAATGCGCATCACGAGCGAACTTTCAGATGCAAGGCGGCTTTTTGAGGGTAGTGGTGAGGGTGTTATCATTTAGCCAATGGCAGGCTTCTATGAAGTAATGATCGAACGTGATTTCTCGTCCGCGCATCAGTTGCGCGGGTACAAAGGGAAATGCGAGAACCTTCATGGCCACAACTACAAGGTCGAGATCTACGCTCGCGGCGACGAATTGAACAACATCGGCCTGCTGATCGATTTTGGCGACCTGAAAAAGGCCGCCGATGAGATCGTTGCATACCTTGACCATCGTAATCTGAACGAACTTCCGCCTTTTGACGAAGAACTGAATCCTTCGGCCGAAAACATTGCCCGGTACTTCGTCGAATATCTGAATTCGCGGGTCGGCGACAAGCGTGTGAATGTTTACAAGGTGCGTTGTTTCGAGACGCCGACGAGCATTGCGACCTATCAGATCGACTAAAGCTCCTTTTCCATCACGTCGTTAATGCCGACGGAATCGCCGTAAGGGAAGGTGATCGTGCCGACCTTTGAAAATCCGTGCTTTGCGTAGAACCGTTGACCTCGCTGGTTTTCCTGCCAAACGCCGAGCCAGATCGTGTCATGCCCGGACGAGCGGCCAAAATCTTCGCAACGGGAAAGCAGTGCTTCGCCGATCCCGGATCCCCAAACGCGTTCGACGAGGTAGATTCGCTTCAATTCGATCGGACGGCTGCCGCTGACGCCTTCCGCTTTCGCGTTCGAAAGCAGCTTTGCGTAGCCAACGGCTTTTTCGTTTTGGAGTGCGATAAAGAATGCAGCGTTCGGATCATTGAGTTCGGCGGTCATTTGCTCGACGCTGAAATTGTCGCAAAGATAATTTGCTATATCGATCGGCGTGTCCTGCTCGAAATACGCTTCGTAGAAAGAAACCGTCCCGATTATGGCGAGGAGACGGGCATCATCGACGCCCGCTCTTCTGATCGAAAGGTTTGAAAGGGAATTGGTCACTGTCTGATCATCGTCAAACCCACTTGAATCTGCTTTGAGCCATCAAAAAGATCCAGGCGTCGCTGAATTTCTATAGCCAATGAAAAACGGCTTGCACGGGAGAGACCGATGGCAAGCCGAATTTTAATATATGGTCGGGGCGAGAGGATTCGAACCTCCGACCTCACGGTCCCGAACCGTGCGCGCTACCAGACTGCGCTACGCCCCGCTTTCTTCACGGTCGAACCGCGATAGATAAGTCTATGTAAGCATCCGATGCATGTCAAACTGCGATCATCTTAAGAAAACTCTGATCAGCACGAATCCGCCGACCAATAGGACGAGGAACACGATCGTGAGGATCTCAAAATACTTGTCGATGAACTTCTTGATCGGAGCACCGAAGAAATAAAAGAGCGAGGAAACCAGGAAGAAACGACCGGCGCGCCCTATTATCGAAGCCGCGATCATTGTCGTTAACGAGATTTCGAAGGTCCCGGCTGCAATTGTGAATACTTTGTACGGGATCGGCGTAAATGCGGCTGAGAGGATAGCCCAAAACGCATGTTCGTTGTAAAGGACGCGAACAGTCTCGTAATGACCCATCGCACCGTAAAACTGGAGTATCGGCTGCCCGATGGTCTCAAAAAAGGCCCAGCCTATGAAATACCCAAAAATACCACCCAATACCGACCCTACGGTACATATCAGCGCGAAACGGAATGCCTTTTTCGGCGTGATCACGGCCATCGCGATCAGGAGAACGTCCGGCGGGATCGGAAAAAAAGACGATTCGACGAAAGCGATGACAAACAATGCCCATTCGGCGTGCGGTTTTTCGGCATACCCCTCGACCCATGCCTTCAATCGCCGCAAGTAATCAAAAAGTTTCTTCAAAATAGAATTACTCCTCTTCTTATCCGGCCGCTCAGTCGCGACCAAAACTTCTCTCCCACCCGTGCTGACCTATCAGCGGAACAAACGCGCAAGGCCCGCAGTTTTCCTTTTCGTATCCATTCGCCGTACGTGTCACGCGTATCAGCATTTGCGACTTTTGCGTCTCGCCGACCGGAATTACCAGCCTGCCGCCGATCTCCAATTGTTCAAGGAGCGGTTCCGGGATCTCGGGCCCGCCGGCAGCAACCAGGATCGCGTCGAATGGTGCGTAGACCTTCCAGCCGGCTGTGCCGTCGTCACACCTTACCGATACGTTCCTGAGGCCGAACTCGACGACCTTCTTCTTCAATTCAGCCGCCAGTACGCTTAGGCGCTCTATCGTGTAGACGCGTTTTGCGAGTGCCGAGAGGACCGCTGTCTGATAGCCCGAGCCTCCGCCGATCTCGAGCACGCGTTCCGTTCCCTTAAGCCCAAGAAGTTCGGTCATCCTTGCAACGATGTACGGCTGCGAGATCGTCTGTCCGCCGGCGATCGGCAGGGCGTTGTCCTTATAAGCTTGCGTCCTCAACGCCTCCGGAACGAATCGGTGGCGCGGAACGCTTTCCATTGCCGCGAGGACCCTTTCATCGGCGATCTTGTAATGCGATCGCAAATGCTCGACCATCCTGTGTCGCGGTATCGCCAGATCGTCCATTCGATTCGGGCCCTTTAGTTTTCCCAGCTCCTTATCAATTCAAGCGCCGAATGGCTCGTAAGGTCGCTTCGCATCGGCGTTATCGAAACGTATCCTTCATCGACGGCCTCGAAATCGGTTCCGCCTTCGGCACGAAACCCTTCGCGTACTTCGCCGATCCAATAATACAATTTGCCCCGCGGATCGATATGCTCGCTGATCACGGGCCGCGCGGTCTTAAATCCCTGCTTCGTTACCTTCAGCCCCTTCGGTGAGCCTTTCGGGATATTCACGTTCAGAAGAGTGCCGTCGGGGATGCCTTCGCGAAGCGCGCGTTCGGTGACCTGCCTTGCGATCTTCACCGATTCCGAAAAGTCGTGGCTGCGATTGGCCACGAGACTGAACGCGAGGCCGGGAACGCCGAGGATCGTCGCTTCTAGAGCGCCGGCGACCGTTCCCGAATACGTTGCGTCATCGCCGAGATTGGCGCCATGGTTTATGCCGGAAGCACAGATCGTCGGGCGGATATCGGGCGCGAGGATCTGGTTAATTGCGAGCGTAACGCAATCGGTCGGCGTTCCGTCGACGGTCCAGTGGCGTTCGTCGATCTGTCTGATCCTCAGCGGGCGGGCCAATGTCAGACTGTGTGCCGCTCCGCTCATTTCAGATTCCGGGGCGACCACATAGATGTCACCGATCTCGCCGAGCGCCGATTCGAGGGCGGCTATCCCATCAGAATGGATGCCGTCGTCGTTCGTTATCAAAATGCGGGGTCTTTGCGGGCTCATCTTACGTGCTTTCGCTTATTTAAAAGAGAAAAAGTGAAAAACGGAAATGAGTCTTTCCTTTTTCACTTTTTCACGATGTTTCACAAAAACTCGACGCCTAGCGTCCCTGACCGAAACCACCCGGACGCGGTGATGAATTCATCGGACGCTGCTGACAGAACCGGCGACGGTTACGTTTGCGAGCATTTACCGATTTCAGCTTTGCTTTCTGTCCCGGCGGGATGAAGTGAGCGTGCTTTTTGAGATCTTTGATGATCTCTTCGCTGATAACCTTTCGCTTGAACCTTCGAAGTGCGCTCTCGATCGATTCGTTGTTGTTTACTGAAATATATGCCATTTATCGTCTCACCTCCTTTCGGCCGTGGTGCGGTCGTTCGCCATCAACGGCGCGACCTGTGCCTGAAAAGGCAAACTAAAATTAAACAATTTTTCACGTCGAAAGGCAAGCCCGCCCGGCCATCCATCGTCCCGATGTGTAAGAAAAAAGGCCTCACGACCATTCGTGAGGCCCAAATATCGGCTCAGAGTTACGATCAAGCCCCGACGCGAAGCACGTTGCTCAACAAGAGGCTTACAAGGTCAACGCCCTGCGATCCTTCCTGATAGTAACCTGCATCTCTTTCGCTCAATGCATCGCGATAGCCGAGTTCATAGCCGGAACTAAGCAGTTGACGGTTTTCTGCCAGGCTCGTCGAACACGAACCATAGGCGTAATTGTTGTTTTCGTAACTATACGGATCGCGATAATACTGGTCGTTCCAACCCTGCTTCCGTGCATAGAGTCCGTCGGCCAAACCTTGTTGGTATCCGCTTGCGACCGCCCGTCCCAAAAGCTCGTTGAGATACGTTCCTGATCCGGAACCCGAAATGTTCATCAATATCGGGTCGATCCCGCTGTAGTCGTCGTATGATCGGCCGTACGGATCGTAGCCGTAAGCGTCCGAATCGTCATCATACTCCGGATACCCATATGTATAGGTCGAGTAAAGCGGCTGTTGGCCATAATATTGCGGGCCGCCATTTCGATACGGAAGATAGCTTATCGTCTGATACTCGCGCGAATAATATGCATCCCGATCATACTGAGATCCCTGGCCACCGAGGAACGCACTTAGAACGGTCCGCAGCAATACATCCTTCCAGTTGCCGTTGTCGGCATATCCGTAATCGCCGTACTGATCGCCGTACTGATCGTCGTTCAGATAGTTAAGATCGATCCCCTGATAGTAGACCGGGCTGTAATAACTCGACCGATAACTCGGGTACCGCTGATACGATCGGTTTTGATCGTAATAATGATCGTCGAACCGACGATCTCGGACGCCGTAGACATTCGTCTGATAGTAAGGAGCGCCATAGAGGCCATAGCCGCCGTTCCAACCCTGGCCGTACGTTTCATATCGGTTCCAGCCGGCATAGTATCGCCCGCGTTGCTGCTTGCGATAGTCCTTGTAAACTTCCTTTTGATATTTTCTCTGATCTCTCGCGTATCGGTTCCAGGCCGGCCGATCGTAATTCCGGTTGGCCCAAACAGGTGTCCCCGCGTAACCACGGTTCCAGCGTGCCCTTTCGCTTTGCCGGCCCCGGTCTGACCTGTATTCGCGATCGTAGCGGTCATCGCTGCGATCATAGCGCCGATCGTCCGATCGTGAGCGGCGGCTTCGTTCGTAGTCGTATCCGGCCCAAAGACCTGAATCTCGGTCGCCGACGCGGTCATTTCGCGACCCTCGCTGACGCGAATTCCGGTCACTGTATTCCTGTTGGCGTCGCGAATTTTGGTCGCTGTATTCCTGCTGTTTACGCGATTCGCGGTCGCTACGGTTTTGCTGTTGTCGCGATTTCCGGTCACTGTATTCCTGCTGGCGTCGCGAATTTTGGTCGCTGTATTCCTGCT